>JAABUX010002190.1_pt1 | contig 28081 bp, 29 predicted proteins | sample 5561851 | NCBI WGS metagenome assembly JAABUX01 (sample SAMN10711883, study PRJNA513361) | rock metagenome | isolation source: Antarctica rocks | place: Antarctica: Victoria Land, Richard Nunatak red sandstone | collected 2016-01-03 | reverse complement strand
GTTAGTCTATCAGCGTTGCCGCCGTTTACTTAAGCAGCAGCAGTTGATTCAAGGTTTGACCTTCTATCACTGGTGGCCTGAGGTAGAGGCAGCGGCTTAGTTATGGGTATTTAACCCGACTTGATATAACAGGATCGGGCGTCGTCCGTACCGATCTGAAAACGGTCCAAAAATAAGTTGCGCGATTGCAAAGCCAGCCATGAATAGGCTAAGGGTCAAACCCGTGGCGGCGGGTGATGCATTTAAGGATGCGCCAAGCGCCGCGAGGGCTGGCAATCCCATATCGATCGCCAAGGGTGGTAACGCAGCGAGCGCACCAAGCAGCACCGTAAAACCCAAGGACTTGGGTCGAATTCGCATTTCTGTTCTCCTGAGCCGATATCTACTGGTTTCAAAAGTCATTTCATTCCCCAAGGCGAAACCGCATCCATTGTTGTCCGCTGTCGCCTTGAATAATCCCTGGTGCATCATGAATGGCCCGAGTTGGGGGAAATATAGCCAAGCTGAGATTGGACGTCGAGAACGATGACCTTGAGCTTTAAGCCGCCGACGGCGGCAAAGTCGAGGAGATCCTTGGCGTGATCGGCACTCCTTCCGTCCATGCCACGCATGCTCGCGTACACAGTGTGACCGGCGGTGGCCAGAGCACGAGCGGTTAGGTTTCCGATTCCGGTGGAAGCTCCAGTAATAAGTACGACTTGATTCATAGTTTAAACTCTCCAGTCTGGCTTTCTGGCAATGCTTGCGTTCAGTATCTAGCCCATCCCTGACTTTCGGCGCTCATATCTCTCACCGAATCAGGCAAAGCCACCATTCACGCGGATCAGTTGATTTGCTGCTTAAACTTGATTGCCCCAATTTAAACTTTTGATTGCCCCAATAGTGATTCGGTAGCGATAAGAACTCACCGCTCTTTTCCTTTATCTGCATTGGGGTGACATATTCCCGGTGTATAAGCAACCCAGCACCAAAGCTTGTCTTTGGTGCTGGGCACGGAAGTCGCTGAGCTTTGTTCATGGACACCGGATAACCCTCGGCACCCATTCAAATTCCTACCTTTCGACCGTGCAAGTTTTATCTGTTTGCGATGATGCTGGCAAATTCCGCGCTATTCCCCCAGACCCACTGGGGGAAACCCACATTGCTTGAAAGATGTGCCTACTTCATTCCACGCTATGCAACGGAGTCGCTTGTCAAAGGTCGCAATGGCTAAGAGCAGAGGCTTATCAGACATCGTGTTGGCGAAATCACCAATAGGCTTAATATAACGTTGATGCCTTTGAGTATCAACGTTCCGGTCGGCAATTCATCCTATCATCAATACATCGCTACGCTCGTCTTGGTCTGGGGCTTCTTGCCGTTGAAAGCTAAACGAAGACCCAAGAGTTTTCCCAGAATGCAGCCACCTCGCTCAGTCCTCAAAGCTAAACTGGTCGCTTGATACACCTTCCGTCAGTGCCATTTAATTGGGCTTTATTTACGTGCAATCTGCTGTACCAGGGGTAACAATTTATCGGGATAAGACGGCATGCCATTTACAATACGCCTATTCCTTGCAACCCACAGCTCCTCTAAAAGAGGGCTGTCCGTCAAAGGGAAGCGAATTCATCTGGGTTCTTCGCAGCTCTTAGACCGCTACGAGTTGTTGAATCTTACGATGCGCCGCTGCGAGCGACTGCGCGCGAGTCTCATCGGTGTTGGTGCCGTCCAAGTGGATGAACTCCACGTCCTTGATGCCGATGAAGCCGAAAATCTGCTTGATGTAAGGGTCTTCGGCGTTCATCGATTCCATTTGCTCGCCCAGCCCATAGCCCGCGCCGCCGCGCGCTGTCACGACAATAGCCCGCTTGCCCGTTGCCAGCCCCTCAAAGCTGGGATACGAGAAGGTGCGACCGGGACGTACGACTTGATCAATCCACAGCTTGAACGCAGCAGGAATCGAAAAGTTATACATCGGCACGCCCGCCACGATGATGTCGGAAGCCAGCAGTTCATCAATGAGCGCGTCCGAAACCGCGATCGCGGTGCGTGAGGCTTCGGTCTGCGCTTCAGGCGGCGCGAATGCGGCTACGATCCAATCCTCGCTCACCGACGGCACCGGCTGGCGGCCCAGATCGCGGTAGGTCATGGTCGCGTCCGGGTGTGCACCTTGCAACGCTTCCACGAGAGAGCGCGTCACGCCGCGCGAATGGCTCCGCTCGCCGCGCGGCGACGAGTCCAAATGGAGGATGTGTGTCATGTTCGTTCTCCTTTCAACTCAGCATATTTAACTTACAGCAGATTTCCGTTTGATCAAGTAAAATTGGGCTATCAACCTAAATGTTCATTATCGGCTCCGAGACTGCGTACAAATTCAACATTCGCAGCTGAAGCGGTGGAAACCACATACACACCGGCACTTTTCGCTCTTCTGGACTGCGAAGCTACCGACACCACCTGCGCCCGCATGAATCAAGACTGTCTGGCCAGCACGAAGGCGGGCTGTGTCAAAAAGATCCTACCATGCCGTACCAGCTGCTGTCGGTATTCCCGCGCTGACGGTCAATTCTACATTATCAGCCACTTGGGCGACATGTACTGCCGGAACCGCTGCGAATTCCGCCAAGGCTCCGACGCGGCTGTACTGATCCCCTTGTCCGGGGGCGGGTTCGAAGTGAGCGAATACACGATCACCTTTCTTCCAACGGGTAGCCAGCGAACCGACTTCGACTACTGTACCGGATAGATCCGTACCGATAATGTAAGGAGGCATGAGCGGAAAAAAAGCTTTTAAATTGCCACTGATTAGTTTTACGTCCAGTGGGTTTACGCTCGCAGCCTCAACCTGTACGAGTACCTCGGCGGGCTCGATTGCGGGCACTGGCACGTCTTCAATCGTGACCTCGTCCAATTCGCCATAGTTTCGAACGACGACAGCTTTCATAGTGATATTTCCTTCTGATGAGTCGGTGTGGAAGGAGGCCATACGCCTACCTGATGCAACATGCCGAACCAATCTTCAAGATGCCAGGTGTGCGTGATTAGGCCATCCTGCAAGTGATGGAACTCATGAAGAGCTACCGTCACAGACTTGCCTGTTGGCGAGATGCCGAAGAACTCACCCTGATGGGTTCCCGTAATATGGGCTCGGACACCGGCGCGACCGGAGACGCCAATGATCTCATCGACGGTTATTTGGAGATCGGGGAAAGCGCTGATGAAGTAGTGGATCAACGGCTTTAATCCTTCAGGTCCAGGGCCTTGGCCTGGCGCGAGTGGAACGTCTTGCCAGTCTGGTGTGACCGCTTGGTCAAGAAGGTCTGGATTCTTATCCGAGAAAGCGCGGTAAAAAGTTCGGATCGACCGCTCTTCGGCCTCAGTGAGTGGTTTTAGTTCTGTTGCCGTATCATGTGACATAGAAGAAATGGTCCTTTCGATTGTTGTGGTTGAAGTAAAGGAGACATTCAGGCTGCTGTTGAATTCGTGTCTCAAATTTTTGGAGTTGCTGCGTGAGCGTGAGCTGATTGTAAGGATTGCTCTGTCCTTAAAAAGTTGAGGCAACACAACCTGATCCGCAGGTTCGGCGATCTAAGGTTCTGCCCCCTTGTCGATCAATGCCTGCAGCCGGCCTAAATCACGGCCAATGACGTATGCGTTTCTTTTGGGCCAATAAACGTTTAGCAACGACGCTTCCGGTTCTCCCAATCGCGCCCTTCACTACATAAAGTGGTTCCCGATCTCTCATAAAGCACCTCGTTAGAATTTGTGCAGCAGATAGATTGCCTGCTGATGATCGTATGATCCTTACGAATCGTTGGGAAGTAGGCACTTGAAAGTTCTATACTTACCAAAAGGAGAGTGAATCAATGGCAAGCGAGAACCGGGAGTGGAGCCATCCCTGTGGCAATGGGCTATCCGTGCCGTCGCCCCCCGAGCAGAGTGATCCCGAACTGGAAGCTCTCGTTCGGGAGATCATCGGACGGGTCGCCGATAAATGGACCATGCTCGTCCTCGAGACGCTTGAAGAGCATGGCCGACTGCGCTTCACACGACTCGGCGAGCTCATCGGAGGCGTGAGCCAGAAGATGTTGACCAAGACCCTTCGCCAGATGGAAGCCGACGGCCTCGTGTCGCGCACTGTCTTTCCCGTCATCCCACCCAGAGTGGAGTACGAACTGACCGGCCTCGGCCACAGCCTGGGAGAAGCCTTTTGTGGTGTGTGGGTCTGGGCCGAGCGGCATCGTGAGGCGATTGAACAAGCGCGAAAGACGTTTCGAGAGCGCGTGTGAAATGTCAATGGGATCGTAACAAATCGAGCTGCCAGACTGACCTTAAGCCAAAGCTCCTAAAGCTGACATTCCAGAACCGATGATTTTCCTGATGTGAATTGATTTGAGTTAGAGAAAGGTACCGCCAGAGACTTCAATTCTTTGAGCATTCACCCATCGGTTTTCTTCGGAAAGTAAAGACGAGATCGCACCTCCAATGTCATCTGGAACACCAACCCGACCCAGCGCCGTTTGCGAAGCAATGAATTTGTTCAGCTCTGGATTGTCCCGTACCGCTCCACCTCCGAAATCGGTTTCAATTGCGCCTGGAGCGATCGTATTCACCGCAATCTGTCGGGGTCCCAGTTCTTTTGCCATGTATCGCGTCAACACTTCGATCGCGCCTTTCATCGTTGCATAAGCGGTATAGCCAGGTAAAGCAAATCGAGCCAGACCCGATGAAAGATTGACAATTCGCCCACCATCTTTAATCAATGGCAGTAGCTTCTGCGTCAGGAAGAAAACGCCCTTCACATGAATGTTCATCATTTGGTCGAACTCTTCCTCCGTCGTCTCTGCAAATGGAGCATATATGCCAGTTCCAGCGTTATTGACCAGAAAATCAAACTGCTCTGTTTGCCAAGTGTTTTGAAGGACTTGCTTAACTTCTCCTACAAACCCATCAAACGTTTTGATACCAGAAGTATCAAGGTGCAGAGCGCTCGCTTTACCGCCCAGTTCTGCGATCGCACAAACAACGTTGTTCGCTTCCGCCTCGCTGCTACGATACGTCACGATCACATCGACCCCCGAGATTTTTCCCGGACATTATGCCCAGCCGTCCACTAGGTTCATTCGTGGCGCACCGAGAGATATTCAATACACGGCTGGGCATAATGTCTGGGTTCGTTGTAACCCTTTTTTCGCCAGCGCCAACGCCGTATTTCTGCCTAGTCCTCTGCTCGCTCCTGTAATTAGAGCAATCTTTGCCTGATTTACTGTCATTGTCTTATCACTTACTACGCCTCCATCTTAGGCTTGCAGCGTTTTTCCTTAAATACACAAACCTCGCAGATGATTGCCTAATTCTCTCAAAGGCAGTGTTGGTGAAGAAAAAATATTTTCTATAATGAGCAGGATGAAATCAGTTAGGCATTCGATATGACGAACGAAACACTTAGCCGCGAGACAGCGATTCATAAATGTACAGAACTGGCAGCACTCGTCGATCGCTATACAAACAGCAAAGGAAACGGTCTTCATGCCACGGCGATCGATTCTTTAAGATTTCTCCGGGAATCGGATACATCTAGAGCAATGCGGAGTGTCAGCGAACCCATTCTTGCCATCGTCGTTCAAGGTAGAAAAGAAGTGTTGCTGAATGAGGAAACCTATGCGTATGGTGTTGCTCAATACCTGGTGGTTTCCGTGGACTTGCCCATGTGTGGATTTGCGCTCGAGGCAAGTCCAGATCAGCCCTATCTAAGCTTTACGCTCGATTTAGATCCCGTCCGCCTCTGTGACATTATTGCTCAAACTAATCTCGGCATCGATCACAAAGACAACTCCGTAAGAGGTTGGTTTATCAGTGATGCTGAGCCGTCGTTGATTGATTGTGCGACTCGGTTGACTCGACTGTTAGGCACCCCACAGGATATCCCGTTTCTCGCACCGATGATCATTCGCGAAATCTACTACCGCCTACTAGTCGGTGAACAAGCCGAAGCAGTGCGTCAGATTGCCACATCTGGTAGTAAGATGCAGCGCATTGCTGAAGTGATCAAACTGATCAAGGCAGATTTTTCAAAGCCGCTGCGGATTGAGCATCTGGCTGAACACGCCAATATGTCTATCTCCTCGTTTCATCGCCATTTCAAAGAAGTCACCTCGATGAGTCCGCTGCAATATCAAAAACAATTGAGACTCTTGAGAGCGCGGCAAATGATGCTTGTCGAGAATGCGGATGCGACCCAAACTGCCTATCAGGTCGGGTATGAGAGTCCCTCACAGTTCAGCCGTGAGTATTCCCGAATGTTTGGTGCGCCACCTATTAGAGATATTGACCGTTTACGGATTGCCTAAACCTACTGTCGCGTTCCCCGGTTTTTGGGCTCTTGTCCAACTTTGGTGAAGCAAAGTTGCGTTCACGACTCTATTCGCCGTGAACTTTAGGTTTCGGACTATTTGAATTATTGGTTTCACCAAAACCTGACAAGAACCTTAATTCGGGCCAGAGTACATTTTTAGTTGCAGTTAATGTGAGCAAGAAATTGACATGATTGCGAGCTGAACAAATTATGTTTGCAAGCCACAACAGTTAGCGGGTCAATGATAACTAACATCCGACGCAAATTCAGTTGGGAATCTGACTTGTACGCTACAGCAGATTTCAACTAAGCCGAGTACACGAGTTGTGCCAGAGCATCAGAGTTCACAGGTTACCACTGTACTTCATCAAGCTGAAATCCGCTGTAAGTATTGGACTATCCCTCTACCTGCTTAAATCATGACGTAATTATGATTGCGGTCCGCTACAATTATGCAACGCCAAAATTTTGGAGTGGCTGCATAATCAATTCCTTCTTCTAGGAGTTTTCTGTCCTCAACAAATTTTTGCAACACAACCGAGCATATTCACTGCAGAGAGGACGGCACGATCCCGGTGCGATACCATTTCTGGACTATCATACCCGGACCAAAAGTGGCATCTGTGCACCCAACGTTATTCGCGAGAGTACTTGGGGTTCCATTGAAGTTGATGGTGGCCCGACCATCACGTGGCACCTGCGGCTGATTAGGAAGGTCATATGACAAGACCATCAAGCCGATACCTTTACCTTGAAGATAGTTCAAGAGATTCAAGGCCGCCGTTGGCGAGTTACTATCGCAGTATTGGAATCCGTTCGGCTTAAGATTCGGCGCGTTTTCCAGAGACCATTCTGTAACCAGCACAGGGGCGACACTGTTAACGGAAACGTTTCCAAACTTCGCATCCCAGCCCGCGGGTGTTTGATCGGTTGCGCTGTGGGCGTATGGATGCGAAGCATAAGCGACCTGGGCAAGCGGATCAGCCAAGATCGGAGCGTTTTTGAGCTGCTCTGCATACGCTAGTCCATCAGCAAGCAACACGTTCTTAGCTCCGGCATTGCGAATGATCGCCATCATATTGTTCATAGTGTCAGCCCAGGCGGTCCAGTTCGCAGGACTGGGTGCAAGCTCTGGCTCGTTCATCAGCTCGAACATGACGCCGTTATCGTTCGCAAACTTCGGAGCGAGAGCCTGCCAAGCGCGCCCAGTGCCATCATTGGGAAGAACGGCAGGATTGGTTTCTCCCGTACCCGCTTCATCCTGCATGCATATGATGACGCTCAGGCCAATCGCGCGGGCTGACTTGACGCCAGCTACGAGTTGAGTCAGAAATGTTGGATCGTATAAAGAACTCTGAGGATCCAAGGCCGGTTGAGCCACAAGGAAGCGCAAGGAGTCGGCACCCCACGCTTTCATGGCTGCGACCTCTGTTGGATTGAAGTTTTTGTAAGCGGTTCCGAAGAGTCCCGTTCGGACAGCCAGCGCAGCATTGAATGCCACGACGTTGATTCCGTGCGGCACCCAGACGGCGCCATCACGCAGGAAGTGTGTGCCGGATACAGTCACAAATCCTGGTTTCGACGCAGCGGAAGTTGTCGAAACTTCAGAGCCATAACCCTGTAAGAGCGCGCTACATGCAACGATAGTCGAAAATGCTTGGATAAGCGTTAGCTTGAACAGTTTTCTTCTCATGATTACAATGGTGCTTGAGTTAAGGAAGCGACCTAAGATCGCACGTACGAGTGAAGGTGGCATTGCAAAAATTAGACCTCTTGCATAAGTCGGTTTAGGGTACGTAACTTGAATACTTATAAGACCAGGGCTATTTCATTCTAAAAGTAGGAAATATATGGTAAAAGCTGGCGCAAATATATTAAACGCATCTATTCGCATGTGCCAAATCGCGATTCTAGAAGCCTTTGCCGGGGTAGAAGACCCTCGTCGTCGGGCAGGACAACGTCACACTCTTCCAATATGCTTAGCACTATTTACTTTGGCGATTGCCGCAGGTAATAAAGGGTTCTTAGCAATTGGAGACTGGGTTAGCAGCTATCAAGAGCAGTTGCTGGAGCTGTTTAAACCCCCTAAAAATAGACTACCGTCTTACAGCACAATACGTCGTGATCTATTACATCTAAGAGAACTCCACAGAAAAAATGATCCAATGGCTAGACTGATTTCGCCACAATTTCCACAAACCATTTTTTGAGATTGGGAAGACGGTAAATCTGTGTTTCAACTTCTGCCATAGCTTCCGTTGTGAGTTTAACTCCTAGGGAGTAAACTTTTTCAACCAATGTCACCACCGGATTTTTCCCGTTAAAGGTGAGAGTTTTAGCAAAATTCAACACCGTATCAACAGTGTCAAGTAAACTACCATTCCAATGCTGTTCTAACCAACCAAAACACCGTTATATAGGATTGTATTTGCTATAATAGGGCGGATAATAAGCAAGTTGTAACGTCAGTTGAGATGATACCGTAAAATCTACAATGCGCTTCATGAATTGCGAGCGACGAGAATTATTTTCTGGCCCGTTATCCTGATTAATTACTAGTTTTTGAATGTGACTAAATCGATTTTTAACACTTTGCCACCAGCTTTCAAGTAAGTCAACAATGCAATCAGCTGTCAATTTGCCAGAAACGAAGAATAAAAATAACTCGTTGTGCTCAGGTAGAAAAATTCCATAGGGAATAAGAGTCGTTTCTGGAGGGAAGTCGTGGTCTAATGAGGTAGTTGGCATACGAGTCTTACCCCCACGGTCAAATTCACCAACTTTGACTGCAACCTTGGCATCAATGGAAATACGTAGGGTATTTGGATCATTGTCAGCGTCTCGATTAATTTGCTCGACTTGTTCAAATATGGCTTCTGTTTCCGGAATTTTCTTGATTGGTTTGGCTTTGACAACTCGCTTTAAGGTATAGCCCAAAGCATTCAATTTTCGTCGAATGGTCTCTGATGAAGGCAGTTCTTCGTCACTGTAACCAAATTGTTCAATCAGTTGCCGACGTACTTCAGATGAGGTAATACGGCTGTATAAACGTACACTCTTAAAGCTGGGATCAGTTTGACTCTGTGGGTCTACTAACGATTTAATATCCGACAGCAAGTGGGGTAATTTTGTTTCAACCCGCTTCCGTCCACTCCGCTCGAAACCATCAATAATTGGCTCACCACTCTCCAACTCCTGCATCCCTTTACGGATGGTGCGTCTATTCCATCCCAACTCTCGTTCTACCAGAGTCTGTCCACCAATTCCCAAGTTTTTGACCACTTCTGCCATAAATTGTCGTCGGTTACTTCCCTTTAATTGTTTGGCTGTTTTGATGTACAGAGATTTTAGGTTCTCGGTGAGTTTAATTAGAGATTTTGGAGACATGAAGTAGGCTGCACGCTGAAATTATCTTTCTCTTATTATAGGATCAATCATTCTGTGGAGTTCTCTAAACTATGAAGAATATTCCAGATGCCTGGCGCGCTTTTTTGACGTTCAACCCTTAACAGGAGAAACAATAGGGTTGGATGGCAAGGTGCTTAGAGGTTCATACCAGCTCGAAAATGATAATCCAAATTCCGACTCCCACCCAGCAATTATGTTAGTCAGCAGTTATATAGTTGAACGAGGATTGATTCTAGAGCCATTTAAAGTTGATGCCAAAACACTCCGTTATTAAAGCAATACCTGCGTTAATTAAAAATTTGGCTCTTCAGGGAGTTGTTTTCGCCTTTGATGCTATTAACACCCAATAAAAACTTGGGAATTGATTATATCTAGTGGTAATGACTACATCGCTGCTCTCAAAGGAAACCAACCTGGTTTGTTTAAAGATGTTAAAACTAATTTTATCCCGGAATTTAGTTATGAACAAATCAATAAAGGGCATGGTCGAATAGAAAAGCGTAGCATCAGTATTTGTCAAAAGAATGATAGTATCCGCCTTTGGCCTGGTTTAAAAACTCTAATTCGAGTTGAATCAGAGCGCCAAATTATCAGGCACAATCATATAGAAGTTGAAAATGAAACCCGTTATTACATCTCTTCATTGAGTGCAACAGCACGCGAATTTGGCGAGCGCATCCGTGGCTATTGGGGAGTTGAGAACAAAGTCCATTATGTTAGAGATGTGACCCAAGGAGAGGATGGGTCTAGAATTCGGACTACTCCCTTACCTCAGATTTTTGCTCTAGCTCGTAACTTCGCTCTCAATTTGTATCGTAACCTAATGTTTAAAAATATGGCTCAAGCTCAACGACTGTGTTCTTTTGGTCTAGACACACTTAAGCAACTTTTTAGAATGAAATAGCCCTGCTTATAAGACCGGGTTTTGGCATTTATGCAAGAAGTCTATTCTTGTATCCGCTACATATAGTAGGCTCTATCAAAAATTTTTAATTTTGAGCTACTACCTGTAGCACACTTCAAATTTTTTGCAACACAACCAGTAGCCCTCTTGCAAAAGTCTTTTCGCGGTATGATCAAATGCTGACCAATTTTCCCTGGGAGAGGGCTGCCTCTCCTGATAACTACAAGTTTTCAGAGCCGGATGCTGGTCTTGGCTAGCATTAAATTGTAGCACTAAAATACTTTTGCAAGAGGTCTACCACTGATCGACTGATGATTGAGAAAAGCCTGGGACATCTTATTTTGGTTAATGCGCATGATGCTAAATTCGTACAGTGCGTAAGTTATAATCGCGTGGAAATCCGTTGACTTCCCTAAGCTGTTAAGCATCTAATTTGCGTCAACCATGTTTCCTTTATTTTTGATTTTGCGATTCCATTCGATTACAAGTTCTTCCTGATTTAATAGCCTGTCCAATAAATCTTGGAGTTCCTCAACTGATTTAAATAACCGGCCCGCAATATACTCCTTACAAGAATGCCAGACTAATTCAATCAGCTTGAAGTCTGGACTGTAGGCTGGGAGAAACTCTAAAATAATATTAGGGAATTGCTCTTCAATCTCTTTGAGAATATCTAAGCGTTTATGATAGCTAGCATTGTCTAGAATAATGATTATCTTTGGCCCAATTCTGACAAAATCTTCTCCTCTATTTCCTTGCTCTACCCACTCCTGAATCAGCAAGTCTTGTAGTTTTCTTAATTGCTCCACAAAAGTTTCTCCATTACCTCGTTTAATAAAAAAGTTTATCCGTCTTTTATCATGGCTCCGCACTCCTCCCATGACATTTACTCGTCCGCGTCTACGCTGTCCTGATACTTTTTTTCTCTGACATTTCTTACCCCATGTTTTCCGCCGGATAACTCTGAGGCTAAAGCCACTCTCATCCCAAAACCACACCTGTAGCTGGTTTGGACTCTCCCTTGCTAATGCTAGATAGTTTTCTATTTTCTTACGAAACTCATCCCTTTTTGTTGGATTTTGTTTATCATCTAAGCTATACTTCGCCCAGATGTAGCTAAATTTTTTTCGTTTTAATATCCTCCTGATTTGAGAGCTACTCAGTTCAACTCCTGTTTCTAGAGCTAAGTGAGTTGCCAGACGTTCTGCAGTCCATCTACCAAATTCATAGCCAAATTCTGTCGGCTCTTTATCGATTATTTCTAAAAGCAAATTAATATATTCATCAGTAGCTTTCCGATAGTTACCCTGCTCCCTCTTATCTCTTAAGCTGTCTAAATTATTTGGGTCACCATGAATCGCCCAGTAGTCTACTATTCTCATTGCACAGCCAATTAAATTAGCAACTTCTTTATGAGTTTTCCCGTCATTAAGTAGTAAGAAGATTAAAATATGTTCTCTAAAATGAGGACAGCTATCTGATTTTAAAGCTTTCTGGAGAGCCTTCTTCTGTTCTGAATTCAGGAAATTCTGGACAGGCATACTTGGAAAAAATGAACACTACTACATTCTATTTTACGCGGATTAGTGGCTTAACAGCTTAAAAGTTATCGAAGTGCTCTACTTGGAGACAAGTTGCTCAATTGTCATCAGTTGCCAATCCATAATCCGCCTCCATTCTCTCCAAGTAGAGCAACTGCCGTAAAGTGAAGCAGGTCGAGCGCTGCAACAACTCAAGAATCGCGTAATCAAAGGGTTCTAGCTCAAACTGAATCAACGCCGCTATGCGTTGGTCCACCGCCTTGATATCCGCCGTATATTCCTCGTCAATCAAAATTAACTCCTCCGCCTTACACTGTTGGGTATCCCTAGCAATGCTAATCCGCACGGTGTATGAGAAAGTGCCTACATGTTGGATAATTGCCCACATGCCGTTGAATGGGTGTAGAGGCGATCGCTTCAGGGCCTTGATTTCAACTACATCACCTGGGGCTAGCTCTGGTGGCGATGGATGCTTCTGATTGGGGTCATCAACAATGCCCTGATAACGCATGGCTACATCTTTGACAATACGCGCCGGTGGAACCTTGCCGCCAGACTGCTCCACCGCTGACTGCCAGACAATAGCCTGTTCCTCGGGTTCCAGCTTGGCCAATGGCCTACACTGATTTTCCTTGGTTGGGAGAATGTGATCAATTTGATCACATTTTGAGAGGTTATCGACAACATCCGCAGCGCTGATCAAACAGTAAGCCGCTCTTCTGGCATAATTAAAGCGATGATGACAGTAGTTTTCAAACGTTTTGTGAGTGCTACGATATAGTCTTCGATCACGCAATTCACGCAAACTAGATCCCGCTTCGTAAAACGACCTCTCGACTTTCAACTCCAACCGCTGACGGTCACTTTCTTCCTCTGGTGACAGCTCCTCAACTACCTCGACTGGAGTGTGATTTGAATCAGGAGTTTTTTCTGATGGCATGGCGGGTTCCATTGTAGAATCATCATCAACGCCAAACGCTTCCTGCGGCGCTCTAGCCCCAAAGTCTATAAGCTTAAGCTTTATCCCAGGAGGCTGTTGTTGGGCCTCGAACTGAGCCACCATTTCTTCGGCATAAGCCTGAGCGTAGTCGCGGGGGTGTGGGAACTTCTCTGAATCGATCGCTAAAACGAAGTGGGACTTAAAGCCTGTGGGACTCACAGAGCCAGTAAAACTGAACTCATGCATCCGTCGTTTACCCACAAGACATGGCACAAACTTCACCTCAACGGTCTGCCGTGATTGCAGTGTTAGGGTAAATTCACTTGCACTCCGCCACCCAGTCGCTACATCGCCATCTGGTTCCTGGGAGTTAGCACCCAAATCTAGCTCCCGCTCAGGCTGCTCCCAGGCTGGGTCAGTACCAGTTGCATCTCTCCAATCGGCGCTATAGCTCATGTTCGCTTGAGACTGGTATTGGCTGAGGTCGAATAGGGTATCGCTCATGGGTGTGATCAGAACAATGGCAATAAGGAATGGCACTTTTGGATGGCAGACTTCACTCTTTGTGAGAGTGCTGTTGATTGACCAGAACCGGCTTTCTTCATACATTTGGTTATGGTGATTTCTTGTTGGCTCTGCCATTGAGTGACAATTTTTCAGTGAACGAGCGTATTTGTGACACTGCCTCATAATCAACAGCGCTCGGCAATGCAGATTGCTCTTGGGCCGGAGACAACGCAGCCGGAGCAGCCGTAGGCTTCCACCCCTTCCATGCACTGATGAACTCCTTTTTGGCCCAACGCAGTAAATCTTGATTGATTCGACCCAACTCGCTTACTCCACCAACTGCACGTAAGGCGAATTTACCCTGAGGAGTCAGATTCTCGGCAACGCTATACTCCCCCCTAGCAGCAGCTTTGACGCATAGTTCCCACTCCTCAAGAGCTTGCACTTCTGGGTCGCCTTTGATCGCTTCTACGAGTTCTTTGGCAGTGGGAAAGAAGCGGCTTTCTAGAATCACGGTCTTAATCGCCTGCTGGAATTGCTCGGTCGTTAGCGCTGCGTCCAGATACTCTTTCCAGATGCCTAAGACAGACGGTGCCAGCTTGCGGTCGTAGTGATTCGACATCAGGGTGATACCGGCGAGAAATACTTGCTGTTCAATCATCCGAAAAATCCTCCTGTTTGATGGCGGTTTAATGCGGCTTCGTATTCGGCGTAAGTCTGTTGCTGTTTGGCAGTGGCAGCTGCACTGGTGAATGCTTGTTCGACTTGGGGGTTAGCTAGAGCTTGGGCAATAGTCCAGTAGTTTTGCAGTTCTGTGTAAGCCGTGAGAGCATCTGAGTTCAGCTGTTTGAGCTGGTTGTCCAGTTTCTTCAGGCGATCGGATATTTTCTTCAGATTGGGAGTACTTGTGCCCTGGAGTGAGTACCAGTCAGGATTGGAGCGCCATACGGCTTGAATTACACCCTTGTTGAACTGAACAGCATTCTCCATCCAGGGTCGCTGCCGCCAGTCATAAACCATGACTTGTAGTTGAAACAATATTTCTGGGTCAATCGCGTTTTCCACAACCGCTGCCGCCGCCACGTCACATTTGTCCTCACCCGTGAATGTTGTTTCCCCGGAAAAGCTTTCTGCTTCTTCGGGAAGCGTTGCGCAAGGATCAGGCTTGTTTTCTTCTTCCGACTCAATTTTTTCTACACCTTCATCCACAGCAGTAGCGGCGGCTCTTTCTTCACTTGGAGTACCTTCAATTGGATTAACTTCAATTGGAGTATCTTTGGGTGAACCGGGTTCACTAGGGTGGTGAACCCCCATCACTAGGGGTGGTGAGTGGGCATCATGTGGGTGGTGAGTGGGCATCACTACCCCTAGTGAACCCCCATCACTAGGGTGGTGAGTGGGCATCACTACCCCTAGTGAACCCCCATCACTAGGGTGGTGAGTGGGCATCATGTGGAGAGGTGAATGTGTATTACAATCTTGAGCAAATGGTAGAAGTGTTTCTGGTAGAGTTTGGACGCTACCTGCGTTCTGCCGTGGTTGGTAAGTACGGCTTTTCCTGGCATTTGCAGATGGTGTAGTATTTGACGTATTCCACTCCAACTCATCGGTCAGTGAGTACAAGTTGGTTGTTTGTGAACCGTCATTGGCCGGTCTGTTCTCAACAGCGACTAAGTTCCACTGAATCAGTTCGCCAACAGCAGAAATCGCTTTGCGACGAAGCGAGTCAGAGGTGGAATCTGGATAAGAGCCTCGAAAGCAACATTCCCCAAATGAAGTGGCATCTAATCGCAGTGTGCTGGCTAAGTTTCTTGCCGCTCATCCACATGATCTGGGCGGACAGAGTTTTCGAATTTTTACTGATGCTCACGGCAAAACAGTTGCTCAAGATATTCGGATTCTAGCAGGGGATCTATCCTATACCCCCTCATTAGATAAAGAGCTGAATGCACCAAAATATGTAAGAATTTCGCTACCCCGAGGGATAGACCTCAGCCATATCCAAATTGTCAAAGATGCCTTAAGCGCAGGACAGATTCAGGCTGGTACAGAGCTACTTCCACCCAAAATCTTGCGTCATTTGGGCTTAGAAAAACAAGCCAGTGTAGGGATTCAGCCTCAAAAAAGCTGGGGACTTCCTGAATCAGAACAGCCTTTCCCTGAGGGCAAATATGATGACAATGGCGAGAATGGCCTAACAATTATGGCGGTCAAGCCCATTCAGGTTGATGGCAAGGTGGTTGGAGCAGCAATTGTGGGCACACTGCTCAACCGGACCTATCAAATCATTGATACTCTGTCTGAGGCAACAGGAATAAGCACTGCTGCCTTATTTGCGCAAGATAATCAAGTTACCACTAACGTGCCTGTAGGCGATAGTCGTCGAGCGATCGGGACTAGAGCTTCATCCGAAGTTTCTGACGCCGTATTGGAGCGCGGCGAACAATTCACGGGGTCAGCGAACCTGCTTGGTGCTGGCTATTTAAGTGCTTATAGTCCTCTGTACGATCATCGTCATGAACTGAATCCTCACGTCAAGCCTGTAGGTATGGCTTTCGTGGGTATACCAGAATCAGAATTGTGGAGAAATACCTTAACTTTAGCGCTTTTTATTGACGCTATAGGTGGAGGATTGTTGCTTCTATCTGGCCTACTAATCGTTCCTTTAGCTAAAACTTTCTCCTCGCCAATACGCCACTTGGCTTCTTGCGCTCAGTCAGTCGCTGCCGGAAACCGGCAAGTAGAATTTGAGTCGGTTCCACGTCGAGATGAAATCGGCGTTCTTTTTCAAGAAGTAAAATATATTGTTGATAGGAGTTCTTACGATATCGAATTGATAAAAGATCTGGAAAAGTTGCGCTGCCAGGATGCTGAGCGGGTAAAATTATTTGCTAAGATAACTCTTAATATCCGTAATGCTCTGGACTTAGAAGATCTTTATGAATCCGCCGTCAAAGAAATACAACAGTCACTCAAAGTAGAGCGAGTATTAATTTATCGTCTAGGAGATTCTAGTGGCTCAGGAGCTGTGTTGGCAGAATCTTTTGGTCATGGCTGTGAGCCGGCTTTAGGGGTTGAACTTCCCGAAACCGCTGTTAAATATGAACCCGAATTTAACTACGCTGAGTCAATGCCTGATTGTCGGCTGAAGTTGTCAGCCGACTTGGTAGTTACGCCAAGTTTTGTGTCTCCAATTTTTGTGAATCAACAAATATTTGGCTTAATGATTTGTTTTGATGACAACAAATGGCGTTATTGGCACCCAACCGAAATCAAAATAGTTCAGCATTCGGCAGCTCAAATTGGTATCGCCCTAGAACAAGCGAGCGTACTAGAACATCTGGAAAAAGAGCGCATTGAAGCAGAGCTGGTTTTGTCTGAGCAGCAGCGACAAAAAGAAAACATTCAGGTTCAGATGGTAGAATTATTCAACGCTATCGAGCCGTTTTCTAGGGGCGATCTTACTGTAAGCGCTCTTGTGTCCGAAGGGGAGTTCGGAACAATAGCTGATTTTTTCAACTTTATAGTTGAAAGCATGCGGCAAATCGTTACCCAGGTAAAAACAGCCGCTGCTCAAGTCAATGTTGCGATCGGGGAAAATGCAGGTGCAGCTGCATTATTTGCGATAGAAGCTAAAAACCAAGCCGAGCAGCTCTCACAAGTACTTGATTCGGTAGAAGCTTCTGTGCGATCGCTCTCGGTTGTGGCACAGAATGCTAGCACAGCATTAGAATTCGCTCATGCCGCCTCTACTACGGCGGCATCTGGAGGCGCGGCAATGGATGGCACGGTACAAAGCATCTTAAACTTGCGCTCAACTGTCGCCCAAACAGCTACTAAGGTAAATAATTTGGGCGAATCATCCGATCAGATTTCCAAAGCTGTGTTCTCAATTAACCAAATCGCCCTGCAAACCAACATCTTAGCAATCAATGCCAGTATCGAGGCAGCGCGTGCGGGTGAAGCTGGTCGAGGCTTTGCCGTGGTGGCAGCTGAAGTTGGCGGACTGGCTGGCAAGATAGCCGCATTTACAAAACAAATCGATCAACTTGTGGACGAGATCCAACTCCAAAAGTCAGAAGTAGCCAGGGGCATGGAACTGGGAACAGCGCAATCACTTGAGCTGGTCAGATCGCTCGAAGATTACAAAAACAATTCAATCCAAATCCTTGATGAATCTTCCCGAGCCGAGGATTTAGTTCAATCGGTCGCCACCTCCTCAATGTCTCAGGCTCAAATCTCTGCGGTTTTAGCCCAGATGATCCTCAGGTTCGCCAAAAATTCGGCTCAAATCAGCGATTCGTCTAACCACCTGTGTGAGTCTTTGCAACAGACAGTCACAGTAGACTCGCTATTGCAAAAGTCTGTGGGTGCGTTCAAGGTTGATGCCGAGGATTAGAGTTTCAAGCTCGTTAAATTAAAATTTAACGAGCTGTTAATTTTTTTTCTATATTTTTTGTTAAATTGTCCAGAAATCATTTTTCCATTTTTGACAAAATTATCTAAAAATAATGATATTAGAAACTGCTTACCAGCACAAAAATACTGAACAATTTCTTAATTTTAAGCAAGCTCGATTTGACGGTCAACTAATTTGTAGATTTGACCCTAAACTTTCTCTTTACCTTTCCTACGGAGGGATATTTTATGCGGCTAGATCGAACTCTAAGCATTGGCTTCAAAAACTTTTATTGCATTTCCCTCACCTTGAAGGGGAAAAGTTGCTAGGTCTCGTTGATGAGCAGCAATCGGTAGATTGTTGGGAATATCATTTGCTCTTTACGCTAATCGAATCAAACAAAATAACTTTGATTCAGGCGCGACAACTGATTTGGGTAATAGTTTCCGAAACAATTTATGAACTTTGGTATAGCTCGACATCATCACCCGAGTTTTATAAAAGTACACTTAAAGGATTATTAGTTCCACCAGTAACGACATTTGATCCAGAAATAATCTTGTCGGAGCTTAACCTAGTTGTCGAAATGTTTCAGACTGCAAAAATTGTTGGCAGTCCTTTCGATTTAGCGCCCCGACTTAGTTGGGAAAAAGCTTTGCCTGCCGGTGACACCCCTTCAGCAGAATTAATGGCATTAATGGATGGGCGGCGCACAGTTTGGGATCTAGCTGCTATGTGTGGTATTGATATTCTCCTTCTGGTTCGTGAGGTAATATCGCTTTATGAGACGGGAGTACTAAAATTAATCCCCCTAGCAGAAGAGTCAGAACGAAGAGAGTTATCACTCCCGCCAACACTTAGCCTACCTGAATCTCTGACTTTACCCGCTGCCGAAAGCGCCAATGGAGCAAGTACTAAATATAAACGTCCGCCTCAAGAATCTTTACCCACTTTAAAGTACTTTCGAGTGAGGATTATACTTCTTTTGGGTGGAGTTCTTTTCCCCCTTTTATTGATTGGGGGATTTTATCGGCTGAGTCAAAAAGAAAAATCTTTACCTGTTACTGTTTCTGCCGCTACTGCTCAAAATATCCAACTTTATAGTTCAATTAATCAGGTGCCTGCGCCAAAAGGAATCTTCAATTACGGTGGAGATTCTGCCCTTACGCCATTGCGTTCCGCCAGCGCTGAAATATTAACTCGTTCGCAGCCTCAGTTCAGAATGCGATATCTTGACCCGGCTTTTGGTAACCCTGGTTCTCGCCAGGGAGTATCCATGGTTCTGGACGGCATACTTAGCTTCTCGTTATCCGGGCTCCCCCTAACCGACTCCGATTACAGTAAGGCTAAAGTTCGTGGCTTCACGCTGCAACAAGTACCCATAGCAATTGATGCCATCCCGTTCTACACGCATCCTGGGGTCGTCATTCCTGGGTTGTCTCTGAACCAGCTTCAAAGTATTTTCCTCGGTAAAATCAAGAACTGGAACCAGGTAGGCGGTTCTGATTTGCCCATTACGCCAATCAGCATTGACCCCCAAAATAGTACTGAGATCGCATTGTTAATGCAAAATGTACCTGGCGGCGCAAGTGCCGTACAGGCAACAATTGTTCCTGATTACAGTGCGGCTCTTAGTAAGGTCAGGACTATGCCAGGTGCGATTAGTTTTGGCTCTTTTGCCGCCCTCAAGGGACAGGAATCGATTCGAACCTTGGCGATATCTTCAGTCCATTCTCCGAGTCAATATGTCCCACTTTATGATATAAATGCAGAAATAAATACTCTAGCCATTCAAGATGGGAGTTACCCGTTGTCCCACAACTTGTATGTAATATATCGCCGCGACAGTACTGACTCTGAGCAGGCTGGCATCGCTTATACTAACATGATGCTCTCGAGTGAGGGGCAAAAATTGATAGAGAATGCAGGATTCATACCTCTCCATTGATCGCCTCCCTTGTTCATGCCAGCTATTTTTTGTGTAGAATAGAGACTAGCATTCAAACTGTGCTTAACCTGACGATCTGCCAGTAATGTCCTGTGTTTTTCTTAGAAAAATACAAATATAAATAACTATACAAATACTGCTCAAATGACAATTATACAATCTAGGAATGGCGCATCAATTTCAATAATATTATCTCTCCTAACTTAGGGCGCATGAAGTGATTAATACCATGCCACAGTCGAAAGCATCGGAAATTCGGCTTGTGTTTCTAGAAGAAGCAGAGGCGCACCTCACTACAATCCAATCAGCAATTTATCAGTTAGCCGCTGAATCTCGTCTAGAGCAGCAAGAATTAAATGCTGTAATCCTTGCTGCTCATTCAATCAAAGGCGGGGCTCGGATGACGGGATTTCACTGCCTGGGGGATCTGGCTTGCCGGATGGAAGATTTTTTCAAAGTGTTCAAGGATCGCATTCCGAAGAGAAATTATGAGCTGGAATACCTGCTCCTTCTTGCCCAAGAGACTCTCTGGAAAGTGTTTGGCCTTAATCGTGAGGGAGAAGATGTTGATGAACAATGGTTGCTGTTTCAGGCACATCCCCTCTTCGGGCAACTGGATTTGATTGTCAACGACCTCCCTCCCGCTGAACCTGATAATTCAGTACTATCCGAGTCTCAATCCGTGGTAGCTCTGATCTTTGAAACCGAGATAGACCAGTGCTTGCACCTTCTAGAATCGGTTTTAAAGCAGGCGGATAAATCCTGCTTGTTCAAAGAAGTCTTAGCGATTATACAGTCGTTGGCTGAGCTTGGCGAAATGTTGCAGGTGGTTGCCTGGAACCACCTGTGTGAATCAATTTCTCAACAACTAGAAGCAAACCCTAAGCGAGTCGAAGAAATTGCAAGTTCTGCCCTGCCAGAACTACGGGCTATGCAAAATACGGTACTCTCAGGCAAATTAGACAACAATAGTTTGTCTGCTACTGACGAGCTTAAAAAAAATGAAAGCCTGACCAATAATCATAAATTTGATAATTCCTCAGCGGTTCCAGTTCAGCTTTCTATTCTACCGTCAGCTAAATTTCATGTCGAAGATTTCCCTGAACTCAACCCAGAATCAGCATTCACTCTCAATCATTTGCAAGAGAGTAATCAATATCAGGCACAACAATTTGGGATTGACAGCAACAAGCTCGATAAGTTACTGGAACTGTTCAATCAAGTCAACGAGCAGCATGAGCACACGTCGGAACTCCTGGAGCAGCTACTCTTCCAGCACGAGCAGTCATCTCAACTATTGCTGGCGTTGCGCCAAGAAATTGAGCAACTAGCAGATCAAGCTGATGCCACTCAATCTGAAGAATCCGCTCGAGGTACAAAACCCAATCAGACGCTCTTCAACGGATTTAATGGCAATTCTAATCATCATTCTATTCAGGGTCAAGCTAGTTCCCAAAATGGTTATTGTAATGGCTCAGATAAGTCGAATGGAAAAGTTTTGGATAAGAAAAAGAATAGCCACATTCAGGACTTTGCTCTCGGCACTCTTACTCCTGCTCATGAACCCCAAATATCCAATTCGAACAATAAAATCCCAGCGGCAACAGAACCGACTCCGCCAAAACATACCATTTTAGTTGTAGACGACTCACTCACCATTCGCTCTATAGTCTCGGCGATCCTATCAGCAGCGGGATATCTACCAGAAGTTGCTATTGATGGCAAAGAAGCTGTTGATAAACTTGAGTTGGGGTTAGGTGTTAGTGCCGTTATCTGCGACCTTGATATGCCCAATCTTAATGGCTATGGTTTTCTCACTCACGTTAAATCAGACCCGAAATTCTCGGCTCTCCCCGTAGTGATGCTGACATCCAATAATGATGATAAAAGTCGGAAAAGAGCTGAGCTTCTCGGCGCAGCCGATTATCTTACCAAGCCATGTATTGAAGAAGATTTACTCAGAACCCTTAAGCAATTAGTGTAAAATATCCTAATTTTAGAGATTAAAACATGGCCGCCAAAACAATAATTCCGGCAACCAAAGCCTCTCCCCCATCACAATCTGATCAACCAGATTTATCCCACCTGCGCTTGCAGGCAGACACTCCCATTGCTTTTGGCATAAGCTTACACCCGGAACTTAGCGTTGCTGTGTTTGCAGTTTTAGGGATAAGCGGAGGAATTTACCTATCCCTAAATCAACTCATGCCAGCCTGGTCAAACCATCAAAAATTGGCAGCAGACCTAGTATAGAAGCAGACGCAAGTTAAACGTATAGCAGGTTTGCAACAGACCCAACACCTAAAAACTGCTCTGGCACAGGCACAAAATCAGCAAACAGAGGTGTTGGCTATGTTTGCTAATCAAACAAGCTTGAATACTTTGCTGCTAGATCTCAGCCGCATAATTGAATCTGCCAATGCCTTGGTCAAACAGTACGAAGCTAGAGCGCAACTACAGCGATTTGTGCCAGGGAATCAGGCGGATGAAGCTCTAGCGGATGGTTCATTCGGAGCGCGTGTTAACGGCAAGCTGAAACGCCGCATCTTCAACATCGCCTTTGCAGGAACGTTTGAACAAACCGAATCTATTCTTAGAAATATCGAGCGCCTCCAGCCTCTGTTGACGATTAAAGACTATCAATCGACGTTGGCACCCAGAACGCCTACTGACGCAAAAGGTCGGGGGGTGCGTGGTTCTGCTGTTATCAATACGTCTTTCCAGTTGCTGGCAATAATGCCAGTCAGCTCGGAGGAATCAGTACGAGCAGCGATCGCGGCTAAAAAGTAAAATTGTTTTGTCGAGGCCAATTAAATGAATCTTGAGCAAGTTTACCAGGTTGTTCGAAACCCTCCGCCTGCCTATCTGACTCCCGAACTCGCGGTGTGTTATATCCTGTCAGTTTTGGTGGAACAAGAATCCTATGCTACAGAGCTGAGCAAGCGTCTGAACAGCAAATACCCAAGATATCTTCTTTCCGATACCGTCCTTTACGCGGCGCTGAAATTGCTAGAAGCCGAGAATGCTGTCACTGCTTACTGGGAAAAAGCGCCCCGGCGCGGACGGCCTCGGCGGATGTTCAAGTTAAATCCCCAGTGGCAGGTAACAGCCAGGGAATTGGCTGATTTTTGGCAAAAACCAAATTCATTGATAGCCGGGTAAGCCTGTTAGCCGTCAGTTTAGTATCCAAGTCAAGCCTCAAATTCTTTGGAGACAAAACATGCACTTTTCAAATGCCCGTACTTTTCAGCCCCCCAAAAAAAATCCAGTGGCCAATTTCAACAAGCTAGCTTTAGCCATTGTCTGCGCCCTGCTCGCCTTAAAATCAGGCCGGGCACAGGCAGCTGTCCTTGGCACAGAAGAGTTTACCGCTAGTGGTGGGATTAGCGATGTTTTTCAGGGGTTTCACCCGACCTTAGCTCTAGCCCCAGCGGCAACGGGGCCAGGGCCAGGCTCGTCCGCTCCGGCGACCAATGCACCCTTGTTCAAGGGCACGAGCATTACCCCTGCCGATGTAGGTCAGACATTCACTGCGACTTCTGAGAATGATTCCAACTTCAACGATTTTGCCGCCGCCTTAACTTCGGGAAACCCCCAAAAAGTTACGCTATCTTTTGGCTTAGGAACACTCGGAACTTCCCAGATTTTCTCAACTAAAAACGGTGATTTGTTTGGCGGCAATCCCGCTCTCAAGGGAAATACGATAAATAGCATAAGCCTTCGGGTAAATTCGTTTGCCCTTGATAATCCCGGCGCCAACCCGAACGGCTCAAGCATTTGGACTGACTACTCTTTTAACGGCACTGTCACTGTAGATGGTCAACCTACTGGCGCTGCTCCGTTAACTTTGAGCAGAGCACTTGTTAGTACCCCCTCTTCAACACCCGTTCCAGAGCCAACTTCCGCCTTCGGTACAATAGCTTTTGCCATTGGTGCAGGTCTTTCCTGCCGAAGACTTAAACCTAGTAAGCGGTTATGTGAGCTTGCCTCAAAGTGATCATGCGCCAAGGGGGGGGTTCTCATAGGGGGGTAATTTGAAACAGCGTCATTGTAGTGTTTCCATAATCATCAGCGCAGCTCTAGCTATACTAGGGGCTCAGCCTGTATGGGCGGCAGTCACCCAGGTAATCGGGGTGCGGCTCAATCCAACAGCTGGTGGCCTGAATCTAGTTATGGAAACTTCTACGGGCGCTCGTCCGCAAATTTTCACGGGCACTCGGGGCAAGGTCTTAGTGGAAGATATTGTCAATACTCAGCTGCGCTTACCTCAAGTCAACAGTTTCCGTCAAGAAAACCCAGCCCCAGGGATTAACTCGGTCGCAATCACGCAGCTCGACGCCAATACCATCCGGATCAAAGTCATTGGTACCTTGGGCGCCCCCAGTGGTCAAATTGCCCAAAGATCCGCCCAAGGAATTACCCTCAGCTTTAGCCCAGGATCAGGAACGGCGGCGCGAGCCCCAGCAACCCCCTCCGCTCTAACTGCACCTCCCAACTCCTCAGCAATACCTCAAATAGCCCAAAGCCAGAGTACACCTGGGCCGAGCGTTATGGTTCCAAATCCTCAGCTCACGATTGATGGGAAACCAGTTCAGTCGGGATCGGGGACGGCTCAAGCAGCAAGTCCGGCTCAACCTTTCTTACCTAGAGCGATCACACCCCCTGTGGGAGATATTGCCATCTCGAATAGTGATGCTTCCCCGGCGCTGATTGATCTGGGCACCACCGAACGAGTTCCCCGCTTGGTATTGCGAGATGCTCCAGCGCGAGAAGTTCTAGCCCTCCTTGCCCGTGCTGCCGGTCTTAATCTTGTCTTTACGCCAGCTATTACGGCAGCGGGTGAGCAAGGTCAACCAGCTATTAATGCTGCAAGTGGTGCGGGCAACACCGAGGGGCCGACGATTTCTCTGGATATCGAAAATGAGTCGGTTCAAGATGTCTTCAACTACGTCCTGCGAATTAGTGGTCTGCAAGCTAACCGGAATGGTCAAACTATTTTAGTCGGCACTACACTGCCTAATCAGGCTCGTAATGTGATAGTGCGTAGCTTCCGACTTAATCAGGTCACAGTGGGAGTCGCGCTGAACTTTTTGGTTGGCTTCGGTGCAGAAAGTGCCGTCAGCCGTGAACGAGTAATTACCAGCGTGACTGCTGTGCCTTTGGCTGCGGGAGGTACTGCGGGCGCCCCCCCACAGCCAACCACGCAAACCCAGACCAGCACAGAAACGAGAATTGAAACCCAGCGCGTTAATTTCCAAGACTCTGTGCCGATACTCAGGGGTTTACAGGCAATAGGAGACGAGCGCACCAATTCAGTAACATTGGTTGGTTCTCCGAAACAAGTTGATGTTGCCACGACTCAACTAACTCAGCTTGATTCGCGTCGTCGTCAAGTTGCCGTAAACGTCAAGATTGTCGATATCAACCTGACAACAACCGACCAGGCTAACGCCAGCTTCTCGTTTGGGATTAACAATAACTCGTTTCAAAGTTCTCAAGGCACTGCCACGTTGAATTTTGGCAAGACCTCCCAAAGCGATTTTGGGGGGTTTCAAGGGTTGCAGGTACACTCCAACAGGTTTCTCTCTGTCTTGCAAGCGTCAATAACGAGTGGCAATTCCAAGATGCAAGACTGATCCAACATTAATTGTCCAAGAAGGTCAGCAGGCTAATGTCAACCTGACTTCTGAAGTGGTTGGAAACGTCACAAACCAAACCAATATCACTTCTGGGGCTGCGATCCAAACGGTAACAGCTACTAAAGAGAACGTAGGTTTATCCCTGACAATCCGAATTGAGCGGATTGACGATAATGGTTTTGTGGCTCTATCAGTCGCTCCGATTGTGCGCGCACCGGCAGGCACTACTACCATAGGTGTTGGCACAGGTAGTCAGCAACAAATTTTTTTGGTATCTGAGCGATCGCTGAATTCTGGCGTGCTTCGCCTTCGAGATAATCAGACTCTAGTGCTGACAGGCATCATTCAAGACTCAGACCAATCCACGATAGTCAAGGTGCCGCTCTTGGGCGATATCCCTATACTGGGTGCGCTGTTTAGAAGCACAAAAAAAACGAATCAACGCCAAGAGGTAATTGTATTGCTGACGCCCCAGATTATTGATGACTCGGTGCATAACTCCATTGGCTATAACTACATGCCAAGTCCAGAGGTGCGACAACTGTTGGAGCGCAGTAATTCGAATTCTCCGAAAAATTAGTGGTGCCAGGATAATTTTCTGGGATTGCAATGTCAACCCAGAGCAGAAATTGACATTAAGAATCCAGGGAGCATTGCAAAATGCCAACAACAAGTGCATAGGCACCCCCACTGGTATTTCCAATATTGGCACTGCTATAATTATCGGAAATTACCCTTGAAAAATAGCCCCATAATGAACTTTGCAATAATAGCTGACTTTACAACTGAGCAAGTTTTAAAACGCAGAGCCACAGCCAGTATTGTCAGCAATTAACCAATTTTCTAACGTTGTTTTTGCCTCTAGGAAGAAAAGCAAATGCCTACATCTCAAGTCGCTCAATTCGAACAAATTTTATCTTCCCTCCCGGCCCTACCTTTTTCCACGCAACAATATGTTTTCTGCCCCCGAGACTCGATTTCGGCAACAACGGATAGCTTGTGGCGCATTGAGCGCGGGGTCGTCCGTACCTGGACTTGGAATCAACAAGGGCAACCCATGACCTTGGGATACTGGGGGGCGGGAGACATAGTGGGCCAGCCGCTCTCTAGCCTCAATCCCTACCGGATTCAGTGTTTGACAAGTGTAGAGGTGAGCATGGTGCCGCCTACGCTTTTGTATCAAGATTTAAATGCCTTGGTTGGTCAATTCCAGCAAACCGAACTCCTGCTGAGTATCCTTCACCTCCATCCGATTAAAGAGCGATTGTGGCAATTCTTAGTTTGGCTAAGCCACAAATTTGGCCGCGACGTTGACCAGGGGCGCCTGATTGAATTGCTCTTGACCCATCAGGAAATGGCAGAGGCTCTAGCTACGACCCGTGTGTCAGTGACGCGGATGCTACAGGTTTTTGAGTCGGAGGGAAGGCTGAAGCGGCATGCTAAGCAGTTGATTATTACAGGAAAAGGGGGTACAGCAAAATGCTCATTGAGCAACGAGCTTTAACTTCAGCGCACTTATTTTGTGGAGGAGGAGGCGACACGGATGGTGCTATTAGGGCAGGGTTCAAACCTTTGTGGGGGATAGAGAGTGATCGATATGCAGCAGCAGTATTTCGCCGCAGATTTCCCGAAACAATGCTCAGTGAAGCAGATGTCAAAAGCTTGGTCATTTGACTTTATTCAATCTCTCCCAATATCAAACTTATTTGTCTTTGGGAGTCCTTGCCCGGATTTTTCCACAGCTGGACATAGAGCCGGAATTGATGGCGTTCGTGGAAGCTTGTTTTTTGAAGGACTCCGATTTTTACGACTTAAAAAGTTTCAAGCTTTCATATTTGAAAACGTGCAAGGGATTTTCAGCAGCGGTAACGGCTCAGACTTCAGCCTCGTCATCGAGAGCGTTTAGGGAACTGGGGTATGTGGGGGCTTGGCAACTCAGAAACGGTAGGCAATGGGTGCCCCAAAACCGTTCAAGAGTCTTCGTTGTGGGTCATCTCAGGGAATGTGCAATGCCGCAAAATAGAACCGAATAGACCCACGCTGCAAGAATGCTTGGATGATGGCGAAATAATCGTGGGCCAATCTCCCAGCAGCTCACGCACTTTAGATGACGCGGCACCTTCTGTAAAAGCGTCGGCGGCTCAAAAGAAAGCTGTGGTGTACCGTGGTGCGGCGGGTGATCGCACTTACACAGAACTCGCCCCCACGCTGCGCAGTCTCGCCAACACTGGCGGAAAACACCAGGGCGGCGGTGGAGCCTGGAAGGTGGTTGAGTATAAGGGGGAAGATTACTTGGTTTCCAGCCAGTTCCCAGAAGATGCTTGTTCCCTTGCTTCAACTTGCTCTCATCTTAGGTCTGGCGCACGCCCCCGAAAACTGAAGGATGGCTTGGCGGCATTAATTCCGATTTCTTATCGTCGGCACCGTCCTCTCAGCGCTACCGAGTTTGAGCGTTTAATGG
>JAABUX010002189.1_pt1 | contig 28090 bp, 32 predicted proteins | sample 5561851 | NCBI WGS metagenome assembly JAABUX01 (sample SAMN10711883, study PRJNA513361) | rock metagenome | isolation source: Antarctica rocks | place: Antarctica: Victoria Land, Richard Nunatak red sandstone | collected 2016-01-03 | reverse complement strand
CGGACCTCGGCGGGCTTATCACGAGCGTGGTCGGCGCGGCTTGGAACGCGCTCACGAGCGGGTTGAACGGCACACTCCACAGCCTGTCCGCCGCCATCCTCGACCCGATCACGCGGACGCCGGATCTACGCGGCAATCAGGAGTTGACGCGCGTGCAGGGCGTCCTCTCGCAGGACGCCACGGAGGCGATCGCCGTGCTCTTCGGCATTGCCGTGCTGTGGTGCCTGCAACCGCGCTTCTTCGGGAGCGTGGGGCAAGGCGTGTCGCTGCTGTGGCGCTCCGCCCTGGTCATTGCGACGCTCCGCACCCTGAACCCCCTGATGACCCTCTGGACCGACGTGGTGAACGCCCTGGCGGCGGGTGTGGGCACGGCCAACATCGCGGACACCGGGCACACGGGGATGACGCTGGTGGTCGCGCCGGCGTTGCTGCTGATCGCGGGCCTGGAGCGCGCTATCAGCCTGTACACGCTCGGGTTGTGCTACGCCGTGGCGCCGCTCTTCATCGTGCTGGCCATCTATCCGCCGGCGCATCGCCTGTTCATGGCATGGCTCTTCCTATTCATCAGCACCTCGACGATGGGCGTCGCCTACGCGCTCGCGATTAACATGGTGGTGGCCATGGGCGTCAACGATCCCAGCCTGTGGGGCGACGTGATGACGCTGGGCGGCTTCTTCTTCCTGACCACCGTCCCCGTCGTCTGGGGCGGCTTGACGCTCGCCGCCGGTCAGGGCAGCGGCGGGGCTCTCACCAAGGCAGCGGGGCTCGCGGAACTGGCGCTCTTCTAAGCACCCGACAAGCGCCTGACAAGCGGATCGACAACACACAAGGAGGCAACACCATGATCGCAGGATTGCAGCTACTCATCGCGGCGCTGGCCACCGGCGTCATCGGGCGCGTCTTTTACGGCAAGCCGTGGCTCTGGGTCCCCCGCGCCATCGGCCGCGCGGCGCTCCGGCTGGCCCTGTCGCCGCTGCATCGCCGTCGCTGGTAACGGGCAACCGACGACGCGCGCCACGCGGTTATGTCGAGTGGCGCGGGGAGCGGAGGGGCGGCCGGCGGCGTGTCGGTTGCCCCCGTTTTGGGCGTCGCCGTCATGTCGCAAGATAAAGCCCGTCCCTGGCAACGTCCTCTCCCTACCACGACGACGACACGCGCCGCTACGCGGCTTGGATGAGACACGACCGACCACCGACCACCGACGACAGCGGAGAAAGGAACTGACCAGCGATGTCGATGTGGGATGACGCCAGGGACGAGAGCGCGGGGATGGGGCACGACCAGAGCGGCAGTGGGGACGCAGGCCTGCACTGCATGGTCAAGACGCGCTACGTCGCCAGCACGTCGCCGCATGCGCGCCAACGGATGCAGGAGCAGGTCTACTACCTTCAATGCCGGGACCGTCAGGACGCGGAAGATAGCAGCAGACAGCTATTCACCGCACAGGACACAGGGATAGAGCGGCCAGCCGCGCGCGACCTCCTGTGGACGAACCGCAGCGTGCAGAGCGTCTGTTTTCACCGGGTCATCCTGTCCCCGTCGCGCGGGCTGGGGGTCGAGACGGTGGGGCAGGCGCAAGAGTGGGCGCGCGGGGTGATGGCCGCGTTGGGGCAGCGCCTCGACCGCGATCTGACCTGGGTGGCGGCGGTGCATGGCAACACGGGGCGGACGCACGTCCATGTACTGATCGCAGGGGAGGCGCTGCGAGTAAGCGCGGAGGGAGGGCGGCGCGTCGTGCGCCTCGGGACGGCAGACCTGGCCGCGCTGCGTGGCATCGCCGTCGACGTGGCGCGCCCGATCCGCGAAGAGGCGCGTGAGCGTGAGCGGGTGGAGCGGGCGGCCGCCCTCCGGCGTGAGCTGGACGCCATGGTTCAGCGCCCAGCCGTCCCCTCAGCAGCGCCACACCCACAACCTGTCAATGCCGTAGGACGCAAGGAGAATCCCCGTGAGAGCGTTGTTCGTCGCCTGTTTCGTCGTCGTGGGTCTTAGCGTCGCCGGCGTCATGTTGGAGCGGTCACGGATCGTCGCCACCTATCAAGCGGCGGAGGTGGCCGCGGCCTGGCCGGCCCACAGCGTGGCCACGCTGCCCCGGGTCCATCTCCTCCCGCGCCTCGAGCATGGCTGGCGACCGCTCTCCTGGGGCGCGTGGATGGCCCCCCGCCAACGCGCCGCCCGGTTCAGGGAGATCAACGGGCCGACGGCGCTGGGCCAGGCCATGCGCACGGGGCTCTGGATCGAGGCGGGCGTGGCGCTGCTTGTCCTCGTGGGGCTGCTGAGAGCCGTCTGGCCGCTGGTGTGGTTTGTGATAGGACGCGCGGGCCGTCTGACCCCTGGCGACGCGCATGGGGCTGCACAGTGGGCCACGGGGCGCGACGTGCGGCGACTGCGCCCGCGACGCCGAGCCGCGCCCTTTGTCCTGGGGCGCTCCCTCGTGCGCGTGGGATGGAGACGACGCCTGGTCGCCTTACCCGAACGACTGCACTATCTCAACGTCCTGCTGGTGGGCCGGCCAGGGGCGGGTAAGAGCACGCTGCTGATCGGCAATCTGCTGCGCGAGCGCGGCCGCCGGTCCCTGGTCCTCACCGACCCCAAGGGCGAGCTGTGGGACACAACGAGTGCCCACCTAGCCCGCGTGGGCATGCGCCCGTTGCGCCTGGACTTCTACGACGCGGAGGGCGCGGGCTACAACCCCCTGGCGCACATCCACGACGCCACCGACGCCCTTCTGTTCGCCCAAACGTGGCTGGCCAACACGCGGCGGCAAGAGGGTGAGGACGGCTTCTGGGATGATACCTGCCGGCTGCTGCTGCAGGCCGCGATCCTCCACCTGAACGCCGTGTATGCGGACGTGGGCGGGGCGACGCTGCCCCAGCTCGCCCACTACCTCTCCTCGACGGACGCCGCCACCATGCAGAAGGAGCTGGCGGACAGTCCGGACCCGACGGCGAAGGCGGCCGCCACCGGCTTCCTGCGCGTCATCCAGGGCAATGAGCGCCTGGCCTCGTCGGTGTTCGTGGGGCTCCCCCTCCGCTTCATGGCGCTACAAGACGAGCGTGTCCGCGCCGTCACCAGTCACGACGAGATCGACATCGCCGCCATGGGGAGCGCGACAGGGACGACCGCCCCGGCCACCGCGCTCTACGTCGTGCTGACGCGCGGGCGTGAGGACATCATCCGACCGCTCACCGCCTGCCTCTTTACGCAGGTGTTCGGCGGCCTGGTCGTGGTCGCCAACGCGTCGCCCGGCCACACCCTGCCGCGGCCGGTGCTGTGTGTGCTCGACGAAGCGGGGACCGTGGGCGCCATCAGCAGGCTACCGCACTGGCTGGCCACGCTCCGTTCGGCGCGCGTGGGCGTGGTGTTGGCCTTCCAGGCCCTCAGCCAGGCCACCACAATCTACGGGCCGGAAGGCCGGGCCGACATCGAGGAGAACTGCCAGACACATTTGCTTTTTGGGGGCGCGGGCTACGCCTCGGCGGCGTGGATGTCCGCCGGCATCGGAGACACGACCGTGGTCCAGAGAAGCGCCGCGAAAGCCCGGGAGCGGACGCGCGTCTTCGCCGGGACGGGCAACGAGAGTAGGAGCGAGGCCACCGCACCGCTGCTGCGGCCGGAGCAGATCACGGAGATGGAGCCGGGGACGCTGGTCGCGCGCATCGCACACCATCGACCACTACGGGTGAGGGTCGCGCCGTGGTATCGCTCCTGGCGGCTCAAGCGGCGGGCGGGGCGTGCTCCTTCTTTTTCAAGCAGTGAGGCCATGGCCATGAGAACCCTACAGGAGACGGACGCGTTCGCTTCGCCAACGCCGGCGGCGAGCGGGTCGGTGATCGGCGAGGCGTCGGGAACCGACGCGTAGCACTACTTGGAAAAGAACAATGGGCGTGTTCTCGAGGCGTCCTTGGGCACATGTGACCAGACTGCACGGCCGGGTGTCCGCGCGCGCATGCCCACGCGCGCATGCTCCCAGGTCCGCATCCTGGACAGGGCGCGCTACGCGCCGCTGAGCTTTGTGGGGGCTCGCCCCCCCGTGTTTGGGCGGGACGGCCGTGGCGAGGAGCAACACCGTGGAGGGCACGGCCGCTACGCGACCGATCCAGGGGCGTCCCCGCTACCAGCCCCTAAAGAGCATCCTGAGCCACCAGGGCCGTGCCCGCTGCGCCCGGCGCAGCTCCTCGGCCTCCCGCTCGGCCACCTCGGCACGGCGCCTCAGTTCGGCAACAAGCGCTCCCGCCTGGTCGTCCCGTGCGGCGAACTGGCGTTGGAGACTGTCACGCTCACCCTCCGCCTGCCCCTTCTCTGTAGCGAGGCGCTCAATCTCTGCGACCAGGGGGGCGACAATCGCCTGAATCACGGCCGGGGTGAGCGTGCGGACAGGCTGACCGCGGGTGTCCGCACCCTGTCCGCGCCTGTCCCCAGGGGTGTCCGCAGTGTCCGCACCTGCGGTGCGGGCCTCTATCACGACCGGGCGCGCGCGGATGGCGTCACGCTGTTGCCGGAAGGCCTCGACGTCGTGCGCCTGGATGTGCCACTCCTCACCGCGGTGGGTCATGACGAGGTGGGCCTCCAGCTTGCCGCGCTCCACGTACCGCCGGATCGTGCGTTCCGACACGCCTAGCCTCACCGCAGCCGCCGTGGTCGTGAGCGTGAGAGGTGCGGACAGCTCTATCGTGGCCGCACCGTCCGCAGTGGCCGCACCGTCCGCAGTGTCGTCACTGCGGACAGGTCCGCACCTGTCCGCACCCCCGTTGTCCGGGCTGTCCGCGTTGTCCGCACCCCTCATAGTCGTCATGGGCACGATTGTAGCACGTCCCCCAGCGGGCGCGCTGATGGCCGCCGCGGTGAGCAGCAAGGTATGTTTTACCTCCGGCAAAACTCCCCCGCCGGCGCTGCGCTTGGCGTGCCCTAAACAGCAAGGAGGGCCGCCAGCGTGTTGCTGGCGGCCCTCCTCTGTCGCCCCCCGAAAGGGCTAGAACATCCGTCCTTCGCTCTACTGTCCGACGCTCGCGGATGTCTGCGTGGCCCGCTCCTGCGCCTCCTTTGCCCACTGGCGCTCGCGTAGGGCCTTCTCGGCCACCCAGTGCGTGCGCATGATCTGGGTCAGCCGCATCAGATGTTCGCACACCTCGCCGATGTGCAGGTACGCCTTGTCGATGTCGTCGGGGCTCTCCTCATAGGTCAGCCGGTGCTGGCACAGGTCGTCGAGCAGCGCCTCGAAGAGGGTGCCCACATCGTAGGCGTCCATCACCACCTGGCCCGCATCCGTCAGGGCCTCTTGCGCGGCGGCCAGGGTCATGGCTTCTGTGGTCTCTGTTGCCGTCGTCGTTGTCTTGGTGGTCATGTCTCGCTACTCCTTTGCTGTCGCGGTGTTGCCGGTGTCGTCGCCGGTTGTCGCCGACGCCGTGGCCTGTGCGTCCCGCCCCTCTCTGAAGGCCACATAGAACGCGTCTTGCGCCCCTTTGAGGGTGGCCCGAAGCGTCGTGTAGGCCGTGTTGCGCGCCCGGGCCGCGTCCTCGGCCGCGCGGCGCTCCGGGTACGGCCCATAAGCCCGTCGCCCCGTCTCTTCAAGCAGGGCCGACCAGCCCTCATCGCTGTCCGCCACCTGTTGGACCAGGACCGCCAGCAGGAACGATTCCCGCTCAAGGCGGCTCATGATGCCGTCGTCGCTGCTGTTGTAGTTCCTCTCGTGGTCCTCCTGCAGGGAGTCGACGAGCGCGGCGATCAGGCTCAGGACCGTGCCGCGCTCAATCCCAATGCGCTCCCCCACGACCACCTCGGCTAGCGCGTCATCGTGCTCTGGGTCCCGTAAACTAACGATCATTGTCTTCTCTCCTTCGGTCGTTCGTCGTCGTGCTGGCAGCCGGCGCGCGCCGGCTGCCCCAGGGCTGCTTAGCGTGTCCCATCACACGGGACGCGGCGCGCCTCCCGTTGGGCAGCGGTCTGCGGCGCCACCTGCCGGAGTTGCGCCTCGTTCAGGATCGTGAGCGCCCGGGCGAGATCGTTCAGGCGGCGGCGGGCCTGCTCGTGGTCCAGCCAGTCGGAGTAGTCGGCCTCCTCCCACTCTTTGATGCTGGTGAGCGTGACCGTGAACAGGAACTGCAAGTCCTCGAAGCCGAACACGATGGGCACGTCGTCGGTGAAGGGCACGCGGGGACTGTCTGCATGCGGCGGTTGCGCCGTGGTCATCGCTGCACCGCCCTGACCGCCGGCGTTCTTTTGTTGAGTTGTGTACGCCATGCGAAAAGCTGACCAAAATGAGACGATCGCTATCCGAACAATTGGCCGGGCGTCTGGGCAATGGATGCGCGAGGAAGGAGGTCAATCAGACCTGTGCGGCGACACATGTGGCGCGCCTCGACAGCCGCCCGGGCGGACCGCACCCCTACTTGAAAAACAACAATCAGCAGGATGGCAGCAGCGCCGTTCACCCGGCGAGTCGACGCGCTGGGCGCGTTGGTCCTCGGACGTCACTGCAGCCAGCACGAGCGACCGTGACGCGCTGTGCTGCTGGTAGAGCAGATCGGTAGCGTCATGGCTTGCTTTTCGCATAGCGTACACATGTTGAGTCGATCCGCGACGCGACGGAGGGCGGCGTCGTCCACGCCGGCCGCGTAGGCCGTGGGGTGGCCGGCCGGGCTGTAGAGGGTGGTGAGGGGCCCATCGGTGGGGTCCGTGACGGTCCGGGTGCGCCATGGGGCCGACGCCCCATCGGCCGCGGCGGGAGAGGGTGTCCTGGCGTCACGCTCGGCCATGCCTGCCTCGTCGCTCTCACGCCGGATGCGCGCCTGGTCCTCGTGCCAGTTCCACAGCAACGGTGACTCACCCACCGTGCTCAGTCTTCTCAGCGGCAGCCGGCCCTCCACGCTCTGGAGGCTGTGGGCTGCCTTATACGGCGTGAGGCACTGGCTGTGGAGGTAGTAGAGCTGGGTGCAGTCGTCGGCGAGCGACACGCGCCACAGGGCGCCCGAGGCGGTCGTGCCCGTCTCCTGGCAGTGGTCACACCGATGATGGACGCGGCGCCAGAAGGCATCGTCGCACGACAGACCGGGACGCAGGAACGCGGCGATGGCGTCGGGATCGGTCCCGCCGAGCGGGACAGTGGTTGGTCTTCTGGGTGGTACGCTAGTGTCGGGTGCGAGGGTCATTGGCTGACGTCCTTTCGTGCTCACGGTCGGCGATGTTTGAGCCATCGCCGACCACTTTACTAACACCGGCTTTGCACCGGCTCAGCCCCGACAGCCGCTGTCGGGGCTTCGCAGGATAACGCGCCTGCTGCGCGACTCCGCCTACCCGAAGCACTCTTGTAGAGCAGCCATGCCCGCGGGCCTCGCCCTCGGGATCTCGTCTGGCACCGGCGTGGCGGCCGGCAGCCGGTAGCTCTTGAGGTACGCGCCCATCGTCGTGCTGTAGGCCTCGGCGAACGCGTAGGCCCAGCACCGCTTGCCGTGCTGGCTGGCCTCGCAGCTGCACGTGCCCGCCACCAGGTCGATGTGGTGGTCATGGGCGGCGCGCGTGCGCGACGGGATGATGTACCGCCCCTGGCCCACCCGCCTAATGGTGGTCGGGTGTGATGTTGTAGACTTCTGTTGCATGACGGTCCTCCGGTCGTTGTGCCATGCCGGCGGCTGTGAGCGCAGCGCGCCGGCTTTGTTGTGGGGTGATCGCCCCTACCCTTGAAGCATACCCTATCCCGCAGTATCTTGCAATACTGAGAATGGCGGGATAGGGTATTAGTGGGTATACTGGGGTTATGCACAGTACTGCACTGTGGAAGGTCCGTATAGTAGAGAGGAGCACACCAATGGTGCTGACGATGGAGCCGACAGGAGTGCGGGATATGCCCCGACGGGCCGAAGAAGGGCAACAGAAGAAGCGAGCGCAGATGACGGTGGTTTTCCCTGAGCCGCAGGATATGACGCGTCTGGAGGCCGTGGCGCGCCGCAAGCGACTCCCTGCGTCTATCATGGTTCGTATGTGGGTCATGGAACAGGTAGAACGCGAGGAGCGCGAGAGCGGGCAGGAGGGGTAGACGATGAGCGACGAGAGCGTGGGCGCGATCCCCTGGGAGGTGTACGAGCAGCTTCTTATCATCTTGCAGGATGAGAGCTTACCGGAACTATTACCCCAGAGCACGTTTCTTAGTTTCTGTCGTTATGCCATTGCAACGAATGGCGCTCAGGAGTCCGTTCCATTGCAGTCGCTCCTGGACTCCATTACCACGCCTTACCTGGCAGACAGGGACAGGGACAGATACAGACGGGCAGCGGATGGGAGGATGCCCAGCCTGCAAGGCGCACCGCCCCACTACGACCTGGTTAAGATACATGCCATCGTGCAGGACCTCTGCGACGAGCGCAAGCCTACGGATGGCGAGCTGGGCGTCGATTAGGAGGACCCCATGGGCAAGCCTGATGGTCCCGACGAGCCAGAGCCCGAGGCGCCCACGATCACCTGGCGCATGGTGGTCGTCCCTGACCTCCTGGAAGCCCGCATCACCACAGGGGACGACGGTGACGGTGGCGAGGGCCTCTATGCCGGCTACGTGGCGCGCACGCCGCGCGGCGACAAGTGGCATGGGTACGTCGGTCTCCAGCATGAGTCGGTCGGCATGGGGACGCGTGAGGCGATGCAGGAAGCCGTTGAGCGGGCGGCGCGTGAAGCCTGGGCAGCGCGGCACGAACGGGGTGTGTAACAGAAGTGAGCTTGTGTTACACCTCTTATGTCAAGCAGACCCCTGAAGGCTACGGACGACGTGTCACGATGTGGCAAACGGCGGTGTGAGAGGTCTATGTGTAGGGGCGCGACGGGGCCTCACGCGCCTTGGGACGCCTTGGGACTGCGACGTCCCAAGGCGCGGCGTTAACCTGGATGATACGCAACGGGACGAAAGGGAGCGCGGGGGTGGTTGCAAGCCGCCACGACGGGAGCCATCTCCGCACAGGGGTAAGCGCATAGCGCAGGGGTAAGCGCATAGCGCAGGCAACCATCTGCTATGATAAGGGCAGTTACGGTAGCACCAAGGAGGCCATAACCACTATGTCCGAATCCGACCGCGACTTGAACTGGTTAACCTTCACTGAAAGACGCGCACAAATCACGGCGGCGCCGTATGTCACCCTGCAGAAAAGGGGCGGGTATACCTGGAACCAAGCAGCCTTCGAACTCGCCGGCAAGCCCACATTCGTCGAGTTGCTCTACGAGCCAACCCAACGCATGGTAGGCTTCCGCCCCGTCGCCGAAGAAACGCCCAACACCTACCCCGTCCGTAAAAATAACAACTCACAGACGTGGCTAATCGCTGGCGAGGCTTTTGCACGGCGTCACAAGATCCCGCACGACACGGCTCGACGTTTCACCGCTGTGAAGGTAGGCGCCGTGCTCGCGATCCAACTCGACGAGGTGCCTGATAGCAACGGTCCCGAATTAACGACGACGACGCCAAGAATTACCCCGACCAGAGCTGTCCGTGAGGCGCCTGACGATGCACAAGCCATCAAGGTCGGGTGATGCCGCGCCGACCTTGCCCTACGGCAAGCGGCTGCGACGACACCAACGCCCCTCAACACGACTCATCACAGGTAACCGCGTCACACGACGGTACAAAGCCACATGGGACGGTGCGATGCTCCTGGTGGACCTAACACAGCCCCTCGGATCTGACGAGCGGCGGCCGGTCCCTGACGCGCCCAATGCGTCAGAAACACCAGCTGTCAGGTCTCAGGAGCCTGTCCATGCGCAGCACCGTTGAGCCAACTGACGACGCATTCACGCCAGCCGCCATCGGCCGGCTTCTAAAAACGAGACGGATTCAACTCGAGATCACGCTCACGGAGGCGGCCAGGCGAGCCGACATGACCGAGGCACAATTTTCGCGCCTCGAACATGGCCGAGGCAATCCGAGCGTGTCGACAATCTCCCGTGCAATGAAGGGCCTCGGCATGACGCTGCAGGACCTGGCCGGCGGCGGAGACGTCACAGCGCGCATCGTACATAGGGGTCGGCCGGCCAACGCGGTCGATTGGGAGGCAATCAATAGTGGATAAGCGACCTGCACACGACACGCAGGGTGTCACCGTGAATCAGGCGGCCAGGCCACCCACCCGTGCAGCCCTCAGGACCGGCATCAGCATCAGCGTATCGCCCTAGAAATACGCAAGGCCACGGTGATCTAGACCGTGGCCATCGCGTACGCTCCCTGTTGTTAGGCAGAAGCAGGCAGGAACCCTTTCCGCTTGCAAGTTACCATATAAAGCATTTTCTTGCCATATACGGCATTAAAATGCCGTATATGGCAATTGACGGCCTGCGACCGGGAGCCTCTATCCCCTAAAGGAGGCTCGACAGTGGCAGGCCGTACCCTATCCCGGTGGGACGCCCATGACTGCGCCACACCACGGTCCACTCGCCCTTATTGTTTCAATTATAGTCAAGTAGAGGTGCGTCAGGAGCTCCCGAGAGGGAGGGCACGATGAGCGCCCCCTCGACCATGCTCACCACTGATCCCGCTGCTCTTGGCGCCTTTTGGGATGCCATGACCGAGCCCGGACACGTCTACGAGTGCCGCGTGCTCTGCAAAGGGCGCAGCGGCCCCCTCGGGCTCCGTGAGCCCGTCAGTGGCTTCTTCAACGATCGAGAGGCCTTCGTCGCGGCCGTCAGTCCCATCACCGGCGCCGATGCAGCCGGGGTCTACCTGACACTCAACCCCGTTGACCCAGCCCTGCTCGCGCGCTCCCCCAACCGCCTCGCGTCCCGACCTAGCGCGGCCACGCGCGACGAGAACATCGTCCGGCGTCACCACTTCCTGATCGACGTTGACGCGGCCAATCCCGCCGATGCTAGCGCGACCGACGGCGAGCGCGCGGCCGCCCTGGCCCGGCGTGACGAGATCCGCACCTGGCTGCGCGAGACGTTGGGCTGGCGCGATGCCACCGTCGTCACCAGCTCCGGCAACGGGGGCGGCCTCATCTTTGAGATCGACCAACCCAACGACGAACAGTCCCGCGACCTCATCAAGCGGGCGCTCCAGGCCCTGCACGCCCGCTTCACCATGCCAACGGCCAGGGTGGACATCTCCGTCCACAACGCGTCCAGAATCACGCGCGTCGTCGGCACGGTTACGGCAAAGGGCACGCCGACGGATGGGCGCCCGTGGCGGCGCGCGACGGCGGTCTACCCCGAGGGCGCGGGCATCGTCACCCGCGCCCAACTGGAAGCCCTGGCAACTCAGGCCCCCAGGGCAACCCGGCCCACCAGCGCGGGCGCCACCACTGTTGACGGTGACGGCGCCGCGCGGGTGGCCGATGCCGAGGGCGACCGTTACGCCAACCTGTTGGCCAATGGCTCGCCCGCGGGCGAGCGGCATCAGGACATGGTTAGCCTCCTGGGGCACTACATCGCACTCGGGCTGAGCGCGCCCGAGGTTCAGGTGCTCGGGCGGGTGTGGGCGGATCGCTGCTCGCCGCCTGTCCCCTATGCGGACATCAACGCAACGATCCGCGACCTGGCCGCGGCCGAGGCGCGCAAGCAGGCACGAGCGACCAGCCAGGACGAGAACGGCGCGGAGGATGCGCCGGGCTCATCGACACCGCCGATGAGCCCGGCGGCCATGCGCGACCTGATCGCGACGCAGCAGGCCACACTCGCCGACTACCAGACGCAAATCAAGGCGTGGGAAGCCCTGTTTCTCAATCGGGCGATCCCTGACAAGGCAAAGCGCGTGCTGGTGCATATGCACAAACGAACGACGACGACGCCGGTGGGGCGGCCATTACCGGACGGCATGCCGTGCGACATGTTCGCCGACGAGCAGGACCTACGCGAGGCAGGGTTTGCCGGCAACGCCTATGACGAGGGGCGCGATATCCTCCTCAGCCTCGATCTCGTCACCCGGCAGGTGAAGAAGAAGGTCATGCCGCCTCCTGCGTCTGGCCATGATGGAGCGCCATTACGTGCCACGGAACAAGCACGGGACCGGGGGAAGGATTGGTTCTATGTGTGGGGACTCAATGGCCCAGCGGTCAATGCATTGTGGGGGCAGCTTCCCACCTTGACCGAGATCCCCGCCACCGAGCGGCAGGTCAAAGCGAAGCAACGTCGCGATAAGCGGCTGGAGAAGGACATCGCGACGGAGACGCCCACCGTCCAGGTTGTGCGCGCCCTCAAGCGCGACGTCGAGCAGGAGCGCATAGAGAAGGAGCGGGCGGCAACGGAGTGCATGGCGCTTGAGTTCGAGCGCGACAACGCGCGCGACGCCCTGCAGGAGGCAGGGCGCATCATCGCCGAGAATCAACGGCAGGCGGCGCCCGAGAGTCGGATCATGTGCCGGGCTGGCTGCGGGTCATTCATTAGGGCGGCTGAGTGGTCCTGCGACGAGTGCCGCGAGCGGGAGCGAGCGGGCATCGGCGATTCAAGGTTGGATGTCAACCTTGAATCTGACGGCAGCAGCACCGTACCCGTAACTAATTGGTTGGATGTCAACCTTGAATCGCCGGCGCAGCCGGCCCACTCGCCTAAGCACTGTCGCGGTGGGTGTGGTGCGCCAACGCCCGAAGGCATTAGCTACTGCGGGGTGTGTCGGTCCCGCCCGCGTACCCCGCTGCTCATAGCAACAAGGTTCGCGGCCGGGCAGGGGGTGCGCGATGGTCGCTAACACACCCGTCCTCGCAGCGGTCACACCAGTGTCACCGCTGCCCTTCACCCTCGGCACCGAGGTGACACTGGGCGCGGCCGCACCCCCGTCGCTGCGCGGCGCGATCCGCCAGGCGCTGACCCTGCCCAACCCGCTGTATCGTGAGGCCGAGGAGCAGGGGCGCAGCACGCGCGACCTCGATCCCACGCTGCGCTACTACCGCCAGACGCCCGACGGCGAGATCGTCGTCCCGCGCGGCGCCGGGCGTCTGGTCCACGCATTATGTCGAGAGTATGACGTGCCGGTGCAACTCATCGACGAGGCGCACGAGGCCGTTCCGGTCGCCTTCGAGGAGCGCGTCACGCTGTCGGCCGCCCAGGAGCGCGCCGTCGGCGACGTTCTCAAGCGGCGCATCGGGGTGTTGGAAGCGCCGGCCGGCAGCGGAAAAACGGTCATGGCCATGGCGGTGATCGCGCGTCGTCGGCAGCCCACGCTCATCATCGTCCACACCAAGGAACTGGCCCACCAGGCCGTGGCGCGGGCCACAGCGGTCCTGGGCCTCGACGAGGCGGAGATCGGGTTTGTGGGCGACGGCCAGTGTACCATCGGCGAGCGGCTGACCATTGGCCTGGTCCAGACGTTGGCGCATGGCATCCCGCCGGCGTTGCGGGGCGTGGGACACGTCGTGGTCGACGAGTGCCACCACGCGCCGGCGGTCCAGATGGCCGCCGTCGTGTCCCAGTTCCCGGCCAAGTTCCTGCTCGGGCTGTCGGCCACGCCGTATCGGCGTGACGGCTTGGGGCGCGTTATCGGGTTCTACCTGGGTGAGACGACGGCGCGCATCGACAAGAGCGACCTGGCCGACCGTCTTATCGCGCCGGCGATCATCAAGCGCGAGACGGGGTGCGTGGTTGCTGGTGACAGCTTCACGGAGCTGGTCACCGACCTGATCCATGACCCCGCACGCAACCGCCTGATCGTTGCCGACGTCGTGCAGGCCGTACGCGAGAGTCGGAAGTGTCTTATCCTCTCGGACCGCGTGGACCACGTGGAGCGCCTCACGGAGATGCTGACGTCCGCTGGTGTCAGCGCGGCCGCCTTGCACGGCCAGCTCGGCAAGCGGACGAGAGGCGAGGTGGTCGCGGCCCTCGGCGCGGGGACGCTGCAGGCCGTGGTTGCCACGGGTTCCCTGATTGGGGAGGGCTTTGATTGCCCTCGGCTGGATGCGCTGTTCCTGGCCACGCCCGTCAGCTTCATTGGCCGCGTCACGCAGTACATCGGCCGTGTCTCACGCACCGCGCCGGGCAAAACGGACGCCCTCGTGGTCGACTACTGCGACGACAACAGGATGTTGTGGGCCTCGTGGGGCAAGCGCGGCCGCTTGTATCGGTCCGCGGGCCTTCCGATCACGTCGTCGCCCGTGGCTAGCGTCGCGCCGCAGAGGAGGGGTGCATGAGCCAGCGCACGACCGCCCCGGACGTCCTGCGCCTGCACGTCCGTGATCGTCTCGCCGCCGACGGCACACCGGCTCTCAGTGAGCGATTCCTGTCGCGCCTGGATCGCTGCCTCGCCGCGACAAGACAGGCCGCGCCGGCCGCGCAACCGCTCACGCTCAACGAGGGCCTGGCCCGGCTCCAGCAGGAGTGCCCGCTGCTGGCGGCCACCGTTGACCTGTGCTGCATCCGAGGGCAGACCCAGCGCGCTGCGGCCCTCACCCTCGGCGTCGACCAGACCACGGCGGGACGGTGGCGGCGGACGGGCGTGGCTCAGCTCGTCGTGTGGTGTGGCCTGGGTGAGCAACAGGTCGAGGATGCGCTGGGGTATGTCGATAAGCGCTTGGCTTTACTGCCTCATGTGGGATAAAATCAGTACAGTAGAAAAGTGTCTTTAGAAGCGGACTTCCCGACAGGGAGTCCGCTTCTTTTTGTTGTTCAGAAGTTGCCCAGAAAAGGGGAGTGACGATGGAACACGACGCGGGAGAGTGGACGCCCAGCCGGCCGGGCACGAAGCCGCTTGCGCCACATCGGCCGGTCAAGCTGCAGGTGTGTTTCTCAGCTGAGGAGCGGGCGCGTTTGGAGTCGCAAGCCCGTGCTGCCGGGTACGAGTCGGTCGCAAGTTATGTCCGGGCCCGGACGCTCGGGCAGCCAGTGACGGCGACGGCGTAGGACACGACGCGCCGCCTGTGGCCGTGTCCCGGCGCCGGGACACGGCCACAGGCGGCATAAAGGGGAGGGAGCCATGCCCACGACAGACAACACAGGCAACGTGCTGAGCGTCGCCGAGATGGTCGCGCTCCTCGAGCGCCATCCCGATGGCCAGCTCGCGGCGCTGTGGCTGACCTCGGTCGCCAATGGCGATGAGACCGAGGTTTTGGCCGTGGAGCGGCGTCCGACCTCTGTGCAGATCGCCTATCGTGTCCGCTTCGCCGAGTGCGGGTGTGGGCACTGTGGGGATGCGACGGTGGATGTACCCCTTATACCCATCACCGACCTGACGCCGGAGATCGTCTGGGACTTCACCACCGGCGTGCATGAGGACGACGGCGCTGAGGTCGTCGTCGCGCAGGAGCCATCACAGGAGCGGTTCGACATGATGGTGCAGTGGTTAGAGATGCGCCGCCTGGCCTTCGCGGGGCGCGGCCAACAGGGGGAAGGATACGACGATGCCTAGCTCGGTCTACGATATCAGCATCCGCCTTGGCTTAAATGCTAGTGGCCTGGCCGGGACCGCTGGCGCGGCCATGGCGATCTTCAAGCAATTGGAGACGCGGGCCGCGGCGGCCGGAGCCTCGACGGCGGCCCTGAGCCGCTCCATGGCCCTGCTCGGCGGCGGCCTGGCCGTGACCGGCGTCGGCGTCGCCCTGGCGGACGGCCTTGCCCAGGCGGCGAAGAAGGGGGCGGAGCTGCAGGTGGTGATGGCCGGCATCGGCATGGCCACGGGCGCGACCCAGCGTCAGATTGACGCCCTCTCCTTGTCGTTCGTCGGGATCGGGCTCAAAAACCAGATGAGCCAGATCGACGTGGCCAATCTTGCCCTCGCCTCCACGCACGCCGGCATCACCAATCTTGCCCAACTCCGGGCCAGCATTGGGACCATCGCCAACTTCGCCGAAGTGCAGCAGCTCTCCACCGGCGTCAGCCGTGAGTGGGCAGCAACCACAGGTGTGGAATACGCGCATCTCTTTAACGCCTACACGCCGCAGCTCCTCAACCCGCTCATCAACGTCCTCAGTAAGGCGCTGACGCACACGCCCCTGTCCGGCAAGGGCTTCGAGACGCTGGTGAGCCAGTTCTCGGGGATGGTCAATCCGCTTTATGGTCGCTCCGCCAAGGGCCTGCTCCGCTCCGAGACGGACGACACCATGATGGGCGTCTTGCTGGGTCAGATGGGCCAGGGACCGCGCGGCGGCACGCAGTTCGGCAGCGGCCTCATCCACATGCTTAAAGCGCGCCCCGGCAGCGGCGCCTACGCGGCCGAGCAGAGGCTCGAGCAGCTGGGCGGTGGGCGATTCACCACGGCCGACGGGACATACCTGGGTAATAAGAACTTGCTGACGATCCTGACACGCGCTCGGCAGCATATGGATCAGAATCAGGCGCTGCAAGCTAACTTCTGGGCGTTCGGATCGGTTGGCATGAAGCTGTTCGGCAACCTGGAGACCCCCGCGCGCCTCGGGCAGTGGGATCAGAACGCCAAAACCTTCGCCCGCATCCCTGGCGTCGACCAGCAACAGGCGGTGTTCAACGCCACGGCGGCCGGGCAGAGTCAGCAATGGCACAAGAACATCGAGACCATCGAGACCATCTTTGGGACGGCCCTGTTGCCCACGCTGGTCAAGGTGTCCAACGCGCTGGTGGGCATCACGCGTCGCGTCGTCGAGTTCATGCAGGCCAACCCACAGGTGGTGCGGTTCGCGGCCGGCTTCGCGATGGTGGCGACGGCGGCGGCCCTGATCATCGGTCCCGTGTTGGCTGCGGCCGGTGCCTTTGGCCTGCTGGCGGCTGCCAGCGTGCCTGTGTTGCCCCTCGTGCTCGGGATCACCGCAGCGGTCGCGACCCTCGCCTTTGTTGTGACCCATTGGAGCGACGTCGTCCGCGTGCTCAACGATCCGATGGGCGCCCTCACCGGCAAGTTCGGCCTGCTCGGTCAGGCCATCGTGGTCCTCGGCGCGCCGCTGATCGGCCTGATCGATGGATTCCGCCTCCTATGGGGATGGGGCGTCCGTCTCCTTGACTGGGCCGGCGGCTTCCAGGGCGTCGCCACGGCGGTCGGCGGGGCGGTCGGCGTGATCGGCAGCTACTTCTCACCCCTCGTCCAGATGTTCTCCGCGATCCTGGACCTGGGCGGCCATCTCGTCGACTGGGCGAGCAAGTTGCCGGGCGTGGCGGGGGCTATCTCGATGGCCCTGCATTCCGCGTTCGCTCCCCTGAACACTGCTATTGAGGCGCTCAAGGTGCTGCATGGCTTCTGGGACTGGCTGACCAGTAGGGGCACGCAGAATCACGGTGGTGCGAGCTCTATCACGGCGGCCGTGGCTGCCGCTCGCGCCAACATCCCGACCATCGCTCACCAGGCGCACCGTTACACGCAGGCGCACGGGTGGGAAACGGCGCAGCACGGGATGTGGCAGTATCAGCAGCTCGTGCCCGGCAAGGGCATGCAGTGGATGAACGATGGACGCCTGCCCGTTCCCTTGTCACCCGTGGCCAGCGCCGGGTTTGCCCTGGAAGCCCGTGCCCGCGCCATGAGCGACGCCATGGTCGGCCTCGTCAACGCCTCACCCGCTCTCTTGCGCAAGAACGGCGGCATGGCCATTGTAGGCCAGCCCCTTACCGCGCACGCCACGGCCAGCGGAGGCGGTGACACGCACTACCACATCACTCTCGCTCCCGGCGCCGCGGCGATCCACCTGCACGCCCTGCCGCACGAGGGCGCCGACCAGGCCGTCAAGAGGGCCGTGGACCAGGCCGGCCACGAGATCGCCACGGCGATCCGTCGCGGGATAGACGGGGTGGGCGTCGGCGGCCCGGCCTCGGGGGCGTTCCCGACACTGCGCCAGACACACCGCTAGGAGACAAGAGAAAGGAGAAAGGAGGGGTGACCATGACGGGGTATGACGAGATCTTCGACGCGATCAAGGTGATGGTGTTGGGCATGCTGGTCGGGCGGGATGACATGTCGTGGTGTACGGTTAATAGCTACGACGACGCCACCCACACCTGCCAGGTGACGCTCCGCCCGGGTGGTCTGACCTTCCCGGCCGTGCCTGTGCTGGTCCCGTTCCGGGGTGTGCGGATGCCGCACAACGGCGGGATGCAGGGCGTCGTCTTGCTGCTGAACGGAGAGCCGCAAGTTCTCCTCGGCGTCACCTACACGACCAAGGACGTGATCCCCGACCGTGGCCTCATGCTGGAAGAATCGCTGCTGGTGATCGGAGATGTGACCGTGGCCGGCGGTCTGTATCTGGGTGTCTCAATGGAACTGCCGCCGGCATTGCCGCAGTACAAGTACGCCCTCACCACGGTATCGGAACGTCCGATGGGGACGCCCAATGCGCGGCCTGCCCGGACGTACGTCTGCTTACCCAGTGCGGATGGGACTCTTCGTTGGGTCGCGTTCGCGGCGGCGCCGTAAAGGAGGGGTAGGAATGACGACAACCTTTGACGATCCCATCGTCCAGCAGACCATTCGGCGCGCCCTCACCGCGGCACAGCAGGCCGGCCACACTGTTGCCGGCCTGCTGGACATGGCCCCGCGCCCACTTGCCACGGGCGTCTGCGTCCGTTGTGGAGGCCGTCTCACCGTCTCCTACGACGCCGGACCGCGCAGGACCCCGCTCACGGATTGGAGCGCCCTCACGGGGCGCTGCAACGCCTCGGGGGCCTGGCGGGCGCAGGCTGACGCGACGGAGAGTTTACGCCCCCTGGCCATCCGCGCTCGGAGCGATCTGCGCTTCCTGGCGTATCCCCTCCATCTGTATGCGCGGCGTCACGGGCTGGACTCCGCTGACCTGGCGCTCCGTCTGGGGATGCCGACGTCGGCCCTTGACCGCCTGTCCCTCTCTGCGGTCCCAGCCGACGCGCTGGCCCTCCCGCGCCTGGACCGCGAGACCGGTGCAAGCTCCCACCGGCTTGGCGAGGTCCTGGCCGAGGCGCAGGCGTTGGTCGATGAGGACGGACGGGAGCGCCGGCGGCAGGAGCGGGCGGCAGAGATTGAGGAGGCGCGACGCGAGCGGGATAGCTACCTCGGCCTGTATCAGCGCGCCCACCAGCGCCGTGACGCCCTGACCGCAACGGATGCGACCGCGACGGTCGCCGACGGCGGTTAGCGGTTGACACCATGGACGGTTGACAAGAGATGGTCGTCATGGCGCCAAGAGGCGAGGGGATGAGAGGGGGAGAAGGGACGATGGCGTACAGTGAGCTGGCCAAAGAGCACCGGCGCTGCACGGGCACACGGACGGACGGCGAGCCGTGCGGAGCCTGGGCCTGCTGGGATGACCCGCTGCAGCGTTGCACGACGCACGCCGGCCGGCGACCGGTGGGGCCTGGGTCTCGTGGGGCGTACGGCTCGGGGCGCGCTCGCCCTCGGCGCTCGCGGCGCCCATCATGTCACTGCGCCGCCTACGCCTGGCCGCACCGGCCGGGCAGCGGGGTCTGCCGCTGGCCCGACCCACCGCTCGACCAGCACCCGACGCCGGCGGGTCAGCATGCCGCGTTCCGGCTCGTCGATCGACGCAAGTGGTACGGGCATGGTTACTTTTGGTAGGCGCCCGGCAGCGTCAGGAGGGGGAGCGAGGCACATCGTCACGGGAGTCCACACGGGAGGCGGTGCAGGTGCCTACGCGCACGCGCGTGAGGGATGGCACGCTGTGTCCAAAAATGGTCAGTAGTGGGCCGCGCTTTGCTACCTCCAGTGCTAACCGTAACGCCTTGTATGTGGACTCCAATGTGGACTCACCCTGCCCCGTTTTGATGACTCCCGTGACGACTCCCCTACCTCTACCAGCACCCCTTGTGGGAGCGCAGGGCCGCGTCCCGCCCTGGCCCGATGGCCCCGGCACGCTGTGCGCAAAAAGGGGAACTTTGGGCGCGTCAGGGCAGGCCCAAGGACAGGGCAGGCCCAAGGAAGGGAGAACAGCGGAGCTGAGCGCGCACAACGGAGCAGAAAGGGGAGGAGCGCGCCATGGGAGAGATGGAGGACTTGCGCGCGGCGCAAGAGATCGTCCGGGCGATGATCGAGGGCGTTCGCACGCGCGTGAAGGGCCGCGTCGCGGCGGCGCTGGCGATCATCGCGCGCCCGGGCTACCCGGAGACAGCAACGGACGGCGAGCAGGCGCTGATCAGAGAGGCCGCGGCGGATATTCGCCACCTGCACCTCCTCGAGCGGGACATCACCTCGGTGGAGCGGTCGGCGCTGCTCAAGCGTGTCGGCGACGACGAGCGCCGCGTGCTGGAGGCGGCGTATCGGAAGCGCACAAAGGGCAAGGAGACGAAGGCCCAACGCGCCATGGCGCGTTGGGCAAAGGTAACAGCGGGCCTGACGCGGTAGGGAAAGAAGCGGAGCAAGCAGGATAATATGTCGATTGGTGCGGCCTAACGACTCAATAAGGGATGGCCGCAGCGGCGAAGATCCCTGACGCCGACCGTTGCGCACTTATGGTACACCGTTGCGTGCACACTTATGACAACTGACCGCAAGAGAGAGGACGGAGATGGGCGCGCTGACCTGGGATCAAGCGTGCCGGCGTGCGGGAGGCCGACGCCGGTACAATAGCTGGCGGCAGTTCATGGCTGCCTATCGTCGCTACGAGGTCGCGCGCCTGTTGCTGGCCGGGGCAGGGACCCGTCACGGCGGTCTTACTGGTCAGCAAGCCGAGATCGCGCGCCAGTTGGGGGTGCATCCCTCGACGATCAGCCGCGATTTGGCTGCTATCCAACGGCACTGGCAGAACGGGGGGGTATGTCCGGTGTGCGGCCACGGGGTCGACGGGCTCACGATTCACGACGCGCGCTATCCGCGGGAGTAAGGCAAGGGGAACAGGCGCCAGTGATACGGGAAACGCACGTGATCGCTGTGGTGCAGCGTGGAGGCGCTATTTGTAGCGTGCGCGGGATGGAGCGTGTCGTGACGCCGTGTCAGCCTTCACGCTCCCGTGCGGGTCCACGTCCCACACCCCTTGCTCTTGATACCGACGGTGGACGCATCGAATGTGAGATCGACAGGCCCCGTCGCGTTATCGTTCCTGATGACGCTACTCATTCCGCCACCGAAGCCCGCCAATGTCTCGTAGTAGCACCCGTCGGCTCCATCAGTATGATAGCTACCCGGCTTGATGTCGTCACCCACGCGCCACGTCCCATCACCGAAACTGGTGACGACGCCCGTGTTGTTGCCATCCGCGCTGGCCAGCGTCCACGTCCCACACCCCTTTGTCTTGAATCCCGCGTCCCCGGGCGCAATCGCGACAATCGCAGGCCCCGTCGCGTTGTCGTTCGCGATGATCGACGACCCAGCCCATCCTAAACTGGAGCTACGCTCCCAGTAGCAGCCATCAGCGCCATCGGTGCGATAGAGCCCTGACTGAATCTGTGTGCCCACGGCGTAGGTGCCATCGTCGAACGATGATAAAGCTGGGGTTGACCACTCACCCGCTGGTGTCCACGTGCCGCAGTTCGTCGTCTCAAACGCCGCGTCGGTCGCTTTGATTTGTAGCATGACTGGGCCAGAGGCATTGTCGTTGACGATGATGTTGCTCGTGCTCGACGTGTCCGTATTGTTGAGGCGCGCCCAGTAACAGCCCGCGTTACCGTCAGTGTGGTAGACACCGGGTTGAATGTCTGTTCCGACGGTATACGTTCCATCGCCAAAGCCGTTGCCCTGAGACGGCGCTGCCGGCGTCGCTGTATCCGCGGGCTGAGGTTGGACGGTATCCGTGGGCTGGGACTGGGACTGGCTTTGGGAGAGCGACGGGTCTGGTGTGTCAGTCGCCGTGGCGGAGGTCCCGGCCGCGCTATTGTTGTGAAGTGACGACTCGACCGCATACAAGAATCCGAACGCCACGATGGCGAACACGCTGACGATAACCAGTATCTTGCGCGATGACATGGGACGCGTCGGCATGCCATCATCGGGTGGTGGAGTCAGCACGCCAGTCCTTGGCCGCGACAGATCGAAACGGGGTGGCGCGCCATGCGCCTGTGATCGGGGCAGATGCGTCGTCATCGCGGGCGGGCGTTGCTCAGCGGGTATCGGAGTGGCCCCGCGTAGCGGGACAAACGTCGGCGGCGACGGGGGACTGCCATGTGGTGGACTCATACGCGCTGCGTTTATCAGTTGGTCGGCGCCCACGAAACCCTGCCCGGTGTCCCCAAAGCGTATCCGCGGCCCCACCGTCGACACGTCCAGAAACGAGCCGCGCGCGGTCGTTTCCACATGGCATGCCGTGACGGCCGAGAGCGACGTGGGCCGCATATCGCCCGCTGTGGGCCTCTCACGTACAAAATAGAGGAGGCGCTCCGTCGTGACCACCAACACCCGCTTACCGCGACCCACGGGCTTGCCATCCATCATGACGGTGGACACCGGAAAGGCCCCGAGCACGGTCTCGTGCGGGGCCAGCAACCTGCCGACCACGGGCGGAACGGGCACTGCGAAAAGAGGCTGGATCGGTTCCGCAACGGGCACAGAGGGAGTCGAGGCCTCATGAGAACTGATCAAGGCCGCGCCACATGCCTTGCAGAACTTGCTATCAAGCGGATTGGCCGTCCCGCACTGCGGGCAATACTGCGGCTGTTCTGCCATAGGGCGAGAGTCCTTCCATGCGACAGGCGCCGCGGGTCGTGACGCCTCTTAGAGCAGAACATGACGAGCGGGAGGAGATGACATTCTCTTGTCCACTGTACGCCGTTGGATGCGCCGTGTCATGACGATAGTTCATCCTGGGACGGCATGGAGTGGGGGCTGGAGCGGCTCATGGACTGAGCGCCAGCATGAGCGGGCCTGGATGCGTCGTCGCGTGGCGCTCAGTCAGGGGCGACAAAGTGGAGAGGCTGAGACGCCAGTGGCTCAGGCTCTGTGGGACGACGCGACGACGCGCGGCCGTGCGCTCAACCCTGGGCGGCGACCCGGACCGCATCCAACGCTACCAGGCCGCCAGTGAAAGCAACGGCCACGCCGCGCAGACGCTCACCGCGGCGAAGGTGCGCCAGCTCGCCCTCATGCGCCAGCGGGCGGCCGCCCAGGGGGAGCTGGCCGCAATGATCGAGCGTGCGGCAGCCCGGACCCGGCGCGACACGACCGCGTAGACCGCGTAGGAGTACCCCGACGCCTCTCCCTGCCCCGCCATCCGCTCGCCGCCCTCTGACAAAAGAGCGCACGTCTGTTAGAATAACAGGGCGTATGTCAGTAAGAAAGTAGGAATTTCCATTAGTAAGAAAAGCCTATGGCTTACTGAGGGGAGAAGGGCTGATGATAGACAGGGGGTCCCGACGGGACGATGTGCTCGATCCCAGCGATGAGCGCGGCTCAGTTCGCAAAGAGGTGGGCAACAGCGTTGGAGAGTGGGGGGTAATCAGCGAAGAAGAAGGTGTCTCCGTCCTCAGAAGCGTCGAGGTCGATAAGCCTGCCAATAACGACGGCGTGTCTCTACGTGTGCCTACTCACAGGGAGGATATGATGATGCCGCTGACCGGCAACGAGCCGCGTTCGACCCTGCGGGCGAAGGGGCAATTGACGATTCCGCCCGAGATCCGTCAGGCTGCACATCTGGAGGAGAATGCGCCTGTGTATTTCCTGATCACCGATCAGGGCGTCCTACTGCGTCCCGGCAAGGTCATCGACGCGTCGCAGTCCTGGTTTTGGAGCGACCGGTGGCAGCAGATGGAGCGCGAGGCCGACGCGTCGTTCGCGGCTGGTCGTCACAAGACGTTCGACGATGCCGAGAGCTTCTTGGCCGACCTGGACTCGTGAAGTACGATCGCTCCGATGACTTCAAGGCAGACTATAAGCGTCTGTCTGAGCAAGAGAAGGACCTCTTCAGAACGGCTTACCTGCGCATGAACGCAGCGTATGCGCAGCGGGGAGAGCGTGCTTTACCTCCCTGGCCGACGTCATTGCGTATCAGAGACGTTGAGGGCGCGACGGGCATTTTTGAGATGACCTGGTCGTTCAGCGGCCCTGATGGGCGCGCCACCTTTGAGTACATCACTATCGATGGAGAGCCAGCCATTAGGTGGCGACGCATCGGAGGACATGAGATCTTTCGAGAACCGTAGCAGACGGGCAGCGGACGTAGCGGACGTAGCGGACGTAGCGGACGTAGCGGACGTTACGGACGTAGCGGACGTTACGGACGTAGCGGGGATGCCTGGTGCTATGTGGCCTGAGCGGCCCTCTTACCGGCCTGGATACTCGTCGTCGTGGCCGACGTCGCGTACACCGTGATGCCCGTGAACTCCGGCCGTACCGTCGGGTAACCCTCGACGATCACCTTATCGGCGGGGTCCGCAGCCAGCGCCTCGGCAACCTTACTCCACTGCTTACGCGCGACGAGCACCATGTAGTCGGTCTGGGGCATTGTTGGCGCCGGCACGCCTTTGGGCAGTGATGGGGCCTTCTCGCTGCGCATCCCCACCAGCACGACCTCGCCGCGCTCCACGACCGTGCCCGGCCGTCCGATCACCGTGAGCTTGGGGTTCGACTATCATTGGACCCGTATCGTACGCTAAGCTTTATATTGCCTGAGAAATCCAGCTATTCGTCGGGGTGAAACGTTTCGCTATGAGCGGGAATGGCCGTGTCTCAGGCCAGCGTTTGCCTGATCTCGCGTATTCTCTGGCAAAAGCCTTGGGGTTTGTCCCCTCTTGCGCGCGTCGTTGGACGTCAGGTGGATTCTCCTATCAACAGAGGATCTGCGCCCATGCCGCGGGGACGTGTGCGCCGTAGACGATGTCTCTCGCTCCAAGGAAGAGGCCCAGGTCTTCGACGGCGGCGGCCACGGCCCGCGCGACATCGTGCGAGGCAGGCGCAGCGGGTTCGGCGTAGACGGCGTTGACCGTGAGGCGCCCGCGCGTGCGATCCATCACGGGGTCGATGCGTCCGATCAGGCGGTCGCCGTGCAGGATCGGCATGGCGAAATAGCCATAGCGTCGCCGGGCGCGCGGCACGTAGATCTCCAGCCGGAAGGCGAAGCCGAAGAGCGTTTCCGTGCGCGCCCGGTCGCAGATCAGGTTGTCGAACGGCGAGAGCAGCGTCGTGCGCGGGCGCCACTCGCCCGCCCCCAACCGGTCCAGCGCCGACAGGTCGTCGGTGTGGACGTACCAGCGCCCCGGCAGAGCCTGCTCCCCCTCGCCGATGGCCACGGGCACGATACGCCCCTCCCCCTCCAACTCGGCCAGGACGCTGTCCAGGCCGGGGTAGCGATCGCGCGTGAAATGCGCCGCGATGTGCGCCGCCGTGGCCACGCCCAGCGCCCGCAGCGCCCGCAGCGCCGCCCGTCGCACCACCACGCGCTCGTCGAGCTCCTCGCGCGGCGTCCACGCCGGTAGGTGGTGCCCCGCCAGATCCCAGAGGCGCTGGCCGCCGCGGCGCCCCGCGACCAAAACCTCCCCCTGCCCCCACAGGAACGCCAGCATGCGCTCGACGTTGCGGCTCGCCGTCCAGCCCGTCGACGCCCAAGGGACGGCCGCCACGTCGGGGAAGGCCCGCGACGGCAGCGGCCCCCGCTCGGCAAGAGCGGCCAGGATCGCGTCGCGCAGTTCGCCGTTCTGCTCCATCCATGCGCGCACGCGCCGCGGCCACGCCCCCTCGCCCCCCGCGTAGCGGCGCATCATGAGGCGGTGGATGGGATAGTCGTCGGTCGGCACGATCGAGGCGGCGTGCGCCCAATATTCGAACAGGGCGCGCTCGCGCCAGAGCAACGCGTCGAGGATCGCCGGGTCGTAGCGGCCCAAGCGGCTCCACAACACGAGCAGGTGGCTGCGCGCGACGGCGTTGGTCGGGTCGAGTTGCAGGCACCCGAGGTCGCGCACGACCCCCAGGATGCCGGCGGCATCGGCCGGCGGCCGTGGGCCGGCCAGGTGCTGACGGGCCACGGCCAGGCGGCGCGCCAGCGGCGGGGAGAGGGGCTGGAGCATGATTCCCTCATGCCCCCGCGAGGGCACGGCGGAGGAAGGCGACGGTCCGCTCCCAGGCGAGGGCCGCCGCCGCGGCGTCGTACGCATCCGGGCGGTTGTTCTCGACGAACCAGTGTGTCGTGCCGGGATAGCTGTGAAACGCGACATCCCGGCCGGCGGCGCGGATCTGCCCCTCCAGCGCGCGCACCGCCGCGAGCGGCTCGAAGTCGTCCTGCTCGGCGTAGTGGCCGAGGTAGGCCGCGCGCGCGGTCGCGAAATCCGGCCCGTCCACGGTCCCGTAGAAGGCGACGACGGCCGCGATGTCGTCGGGCCGCAGCGCGCTCAGCTCAAAGGCCCAGCCGGCCCCCAGCGAGAAGCCGACCGCGCCGAGCGGGCCGGCCTGGACGGCGGCGTGCGCGCGCACGCGCGCGACGGCCGCGAGGGCGATGGCGCGCGTGCGCGCCTCGTCGCTCACCGCCATCAGGTGTTTGGCGTCCGCGATCGTCGTCGCGGTCGGTCCGTCGTAGAGGTCGGGCGCGAAAGCGACGAACCCCGCGTCGGTGAGCCGGTCGCAGACGCCCGTGAATAGGTCGGTGAGCCCCCACCACGCGTGCAGGACGAGGACGCCCGGCCCTGGTCCCGTTGCACCCGTTGGGAGCGCCAGATAGCCCCTCGCCGTCCGGTCGCCTGCCTGAAACTCTTCCATCATCGTCTCGTCCTCCCTCACGCTCTTTTGGTGATCCAGCTACACTCTAGCAGGCAAAGAGGCCATAATCGGTCCTAATGACCGCCCACTTTGTGGGCCGAGGTGTCGCGCGATGGATCACCCGACGACCCGCGTCCTGACCGTCCTGGAGCTGCTGCAAACGCATCGACGCCTCACGGGCGCGGAGTTGGCCGCGCGACTGGAGGTGGCACCGCGCACGGTGCGGCGCTATGTCACGCTGTTGCAGGACATGGGCATCCCGATCCACGCCGAGCGCGGACGCTGCGGCGCCTACCTGCTCCGCCCGGGCTTCAAGCTCCCGCCGCTCATGTTCACCGACGACGAGGCTGCGGCGGTGACCCTGGGCCTACTCGCCGTGCGAGGCCTCGGGCTGGCGGCGGTCGCGCCGGCCGTCGAAGGGGCGCTGGCGAAGGTGGAACGCGTGCTCCCGCCCGCGGCGCAAGGGCGCGTGCGGGCGGTGCAGGAGACCGTCGCGCTCGGCTTGCCCGTGCCCATCGGGACGCCGACGGGCGCGGTCGTGGCCGCGCTGAGCCTGGCCGCGTGGCAGGGCCGCCGCGCCTGGATCCGCTACCGCACCTGGGACGCGCGGGAGACGGAGCGCGGCATCGACCCCTACGGCCTGGTCTACCATGACGGGCGCTGGTTCGCGGTCGGCTACTGCCACCTGCGCGCGGGGCTCCGCGTGTTCCGGCTGGACCGGGTGCTGCGGGCGGAGGTGCGCGACGAGACGTTCGCGCGCCCGCCGGACTTCGACGCGCTCGCTTACGTCGTCCGCTCACTCCCGGCCGTCCCCGGACGGTGGACGGTCGAGGTGCTCCTCAAGACGACCGTGGAGGAGGCGCGCGCGCACATCCCCCCGGCGCTGGCGACGCTGGACCACGAGGCGGAGGGGGTGGCGCTGCGCTGCGTCGTCCAGGACCTGGACTGGTTCGCGCGCGTCCTGACGGGTCTGGCGTGCCCCGTGGTGATCCGGCGGCCCCCGGAGTTGCGCGAGGCGCTGCGACGCCTCGCCGCCCATGCCATGCGTCTCGCGGACGTGAGCGGCGAGTGAGAGCACGATGCCTTAGCGTACGCCACGGTTCCAATGATAGTTGGACCCCAGCTTCACCGTTGTTGCCTCCCCTGCCTCACTCATTGCCTCGACGGCGGCCGCGCCAAACGTCGCCTCGTCGAACGGGTCCCCGACGGCGGCAACGGGGCTGCTGCTACTGCCCGGCGCCTTCTCCTTGTCCTTGTCCTTGGGACTGCCCTGCGGCCGGAAGATCCGATAGAACTCCTTCTGTCCGACCTCAGCGCGCACGAGGTGAAAGAACACACCGCCCAGGGTGCGCTTCCGGCTGCCGTCGGGGACCAGCATGCCGCCGTTCTCGTCGACCACCAGCGCCTGCGTCACGAGCTCACGCGCGCGGTCTTCGCCCAGATGGCGGACGGCACGGTAGAGGTGCTGCAAGGGCTCCGGCTCCGTCTCGCCGAGCTGCGCGGCGATCTCGGCCGCGATGGCCTGCGTGGCTTGCCTGGTGTCTCTGGAGTCTGTGGCGCCTGTGGCCGTCATCGTCATACATTCCTCCTGTGGCTAACGCGGCTATGCGGTTGTCTACCTACGACCCCTTGTCACCCGCG
>JAABUX010002188.1_pt1 | contig 28111 bp, 23 predicted proteins | sample 5561851 | NCBI WGS metagenome assembly JAABUX01 (sample SAMN10711883, study PRJNA513361) | rock metagenome | isolation source: Antarctica rocks | place: Antarctica: Victoria Land, Richard Nunatak red sandstone | collected 2016-01-03 | reverse complement strand
CCGACCCACGGCGGCGTGAACCCGTCGATCAAGCCCTACCCGACCTCCGGCGGCACCGGCGGCGTGAACCCGTCGATCAAGCCCTACCCGACCTCCGGCGGCACCGGCGGCGTGAACCCGTCGATCCAGTCCGGCCCGACCGACGGCACCGTGATGGCGTCGATCAAGCCCTACCCGACGTCCGGCGGCACCGGCGGCGTGAACCCGTCGATCTAATCCAGCCCGACTCCCGACGGCGGCGGCGGGATCGACCCGACCCCCCCGGCCTCGCCCTGATCGACCGGGGCGGGGCGGCACCCCCCCCGGCCGCCCCGCCCCGTTTCACCCCGTCCCGTCAGGCGAACAGGTCGTCGACCGCCGCGATCCGGCCGGCCAGGGCGGCCTCCAGGAACGGGGCGACGGGGCGGAGGATCGTGGTCGAGCTGTCGCCGGGCCGTCGCTCGGGGTGGTCGATCTCACGGGTGCTCGACCGGATCAGGACCGCCCCCTCGGCCCAGGGCAGGCGGGCGAGGTTGGCGGCGTAGGCGGCGAAGCGGCCGGAGCGGACCAGGAAGAACTCGACGTCGGAGATGTAGAAGGCCGAGACCGCCAGCGATCGGCGGCGGAGCCAGCCGGCCAGCGCGGGCACGGCCTCGGGGCCGGCGAAGTCGCCGACCAGGGGGATGATCCGGTCGCCGAGGTGGGCGTCGCGGACGGCCCGATACCACGACTCGCGCGCCAGGAAGTGCGCGGGCCAGCCCTCGCGGTCGCGCGAGCGGATCAGGCGATCGAGGCTCGGGTATATCGGCAGGGCCAGGAACCGCGCGGCGAGGCCGGGGCCGGCGAGCTTGGCCTGGATCGTCGCCAGGTCGGGCCACTCGGCGTCGGCCACGAGCCCGAGCGGGCGGAGGGTCGAGGCGACCGCGGCGACGGCGTCGTCGAGCCGATCCCGGTCCATCGCGACCCCCTCGAACGCGGCGACGAGGCCGTCGGCCGTCGCCCCGGATCGCGAGTGCGAATCCGAAGGCGTGGGCCGCCGCGCGAGCAGCCGCGACAGGTAGGCCTCGCGATCCGGGGCCAGCGCGAACAGGGCCTTGTGGACGAGGTGGACCAGACCGTTGCGGCGGCGGAAGTCGAGCACGAACGCCAGCCGGGGTCGGGCGTGTGCGATGTACGTCAGGTTCTGGTCGGGCCCGACACCGAGGTACGCGCCGCCCGCCGGCGCGAGCCGGCCGAGGCGGCCCGCGACCCGGGCGAACGAGTCCTCGTTGGTGATCAGGTTGTCCGCCGCCCGGCCGGAGTCGGGCCCGGACAACCCGGCCGCGACGCGGGCGAGGGACTGGTCGCGGGCCGGGAAGACGACGTCGCCGAGTCGGTCGATGTCCATGCCCGCCAGCATAGCCCGCCGGCCCGCCCGGCCTCAATCCTCGGACGCGCCTCGACCAGGGCGTAGAATCGGCAGGGCCCGGGGCGACGGGGGGATCTCAATGGACGGACATGCCTGCTTCTCCGCCGATTATCGGTCGGCCCGCGCCCGGTTCCGGGCGTCGGCCTCGGCGCGTGGGCTCCGGCTCGAAGCCCATCCGATCGGCGATCGGGGCGATCTGACGATCGACGTCGCCGCCGCGGGCGACGTCGACGCGGGCCGCCTGGTGATCGTCTCGTGCGGCCTCCACGGCGTCGAGGGCTACCTCGGCTCGGCGATCCAGGCCGCGCTCCTGGAGGACGACCCGGCGAACTGGCCCCTGCCGGCGGGCGTGGGCCTGGTCCTGCTCCACGCGCTCGACCCCTTCGGCTTCGCCGAGACTCGGAGGAGCGACGGCGAGAACGTCGACCTCAATCGCAACTTCCTCCTCGACGGCGAGCCCTACGCCGGCTGCCCCCCGAAGTATCGCGCGCTCGACCGGCTGCTCAACCCGAGGCGACCGCCGGGTCGGCTCGACCTGTTCGCCTTCGAGTCGATCGTCGCGATCGCGCGCCACGGTCGGGCCGAGCTGAAGCGGGCGATCGCGGGCGGCCAGTACGAGTTCCCGCGCGGCCTGTTCTTCGGCGGCCACGGCCCGTCGCCGACGCGACGGCTGATCGAGCGGCACCTGCCGCGATGGGTCGGCCGCGCGGGCCGGGTGATCCACCTCGACGTCCACACCGGGCTCGGGCCCCGGGGCGGGCTCACGCTCCTGCTCGATGAGGACGTGCCGGCCGATCAGGCCCGCGCGATCGCCGCGCGGTTCGCGCCGGACCGGGTCGAGTGGTCGGGAGAGGGGATCGCCTACCCGACGCGGGGCGGGCTGGGGCCGTGGTGCCGGACGCGGTTGGAGGGGCGATCGTATGAATACCTCTGCGCGGAGTTCGGCACCGATCCCGGCGCGGAGGTCCTCGCCGCGATCCGCGCCGAGAACCGGGCCCATCACTGGGGCGTGCCCGGCTCCGCCTCGACCGCGCGGGCCAAGGCGGGGCTCCGCGAGGCCTTCGCGCCGGCCGATCACGGCTGGCGGGACGCCACGGTCGCGCGGGGCCTGGCCGCGATCCGGAGGGCGTTCGAGGCCGTGCTCGCGCCGTCGCCGCGGGGCCCGCGAACCGGCGGGCCTTGAGGCCCGATCGCCGTCGTCGACGCCCTCCGCGGGCCGTCCGGGTCGACGCGACCGGGGCATCCGCCGGTCGACGCGACGAATCGTCGGAATCGGAAACCGGGCTGTCTTGCCGACTATGATATAACTTGTTAATAACTCTTGAGCGGCACACGGCGATGTGTTCGACGTCCGCTGGCCATCACTCATCTCGGTCGGGGGTCCTCAGCAATGGCGGTGAAGAAGACGACCAGGACAAAGGACGAGTCGGCGGCGCCGACCCAGGCTGAGGCGAAGGAGACCGCCCCCAAGAAGAAGTCCTCGAAGCCGAAGGCGGCGGCGTCCGCCCCCTCCGCGACGGCGACCCCGGCCGCCAGGTCCGCCCCGGCCAAGTCCGCCGCCAAGAAGGCGGCCCCCGCGCCGATCAAGCTCTCGCCGAGCCAGGACGAGCTGCTCAAGAAGATCGGCGAGGCCCCCGAGCCCGGCTACACCGTCGCCAAGAAGATCGAGGAGCGCTCGATCGAGGGCCTGCTCACCAAGAAGCTCATCAAGAAGGGCGCGAAGGACAAGGCGAGCGGCCATATCCGCTACCTGATCTCCGGCGCCGGCAAGAAGCACCTCGGCTCCTGAACCGGGCCGGGGCCCCATCCCCGTCGCCCGGCCCGATCTCGCCCCCCGAGGCCCCGCCGGGATCGCTCCCGGTCGGGGTTTGTTCATTTCGATAAGTTCATCTGCTAGACAGTCGGCAGCGCGGGGTCCGCCGCGGCCCCGGCCCCGACGGCCCGCCCCATCGCCTCCATCGAGTGCTCGGCGAAGCGGTGCTGGTAGCGGCGGACGAAGGGGTAGCCGATCCGGGCGGCCAGGGTGTGGGGTCGGGAGAACGCGAGGACGTCGTACCAGACCGAGTCGTCGACCGGGTCGCGCTCGATTCGGAACCGCTCCTCGCCCCGGGCGATGTGGTGCGGCAGGGTCCCGTAGCCGAACTCGAATCGGTCGGGCTCGTCGATCACGTAGACAATCCTCGCGGCGTTGGACCACCAGAGGGACATCCCCCGGGCCACGACGGCGATGGCCTGCCCGGGCTCGATCGGGGCGTCGACCGGGTCGAGCTCGACCCAACCGAGGTCGAATTGCCGCCAGCCCCGCAGCGCCCGACGGGCCCGGTCGAGGGTGTCCCGGCCCGACCCGAGCCGGGCCCGGTGATGGTCGACGGTCCAGCCCGAGGGCGGCGTGTCGCGGATGGCGCCGACGTCGGGGTAGGTGAAGTCGAGCGCGGACTGGGCCCGGAGCAGGGCGGCGGTCTCGGCCCGCGTGGGCCTGGTCAATTGGGGCATGGGTTGGTTGGCCGCCGGGGGCGGGCCGACCCGGGGCGGAGGCGGGGCGGCCGGCTTCGGGGTGGATCGGCGTCGGGGGTCGCCGAGCGCTCAGGCCTCGGAGACGAGGATGATCATCGACCGGGCCTCGACCCGATAGGGATGCGAAACCGATACCGTCGGCCCCTCATCGAGCCCGAGGGCGTCGTCGGGCGAGGGGAGCGCGGTGTCGACCGCCCGCCGCCAGGGCCGGCCGGTGGGGGCGGCGGGCACCCGGAACTCGCGGGGCTCCCGGTGGGCGTTCATGGCGACGTAGAGGTCGCGGTCGACCTCGGGCCGGTCGCCCCGGCGGCCGTCGAGGGCGAACGCCAGGGCGTGGCCGGCGGCGGAGAAGTCGGGCCGGCCCGGCTCCAGGCCGTGCCAGACGATCGCGGGCGGCTGCCCCTCGCGGGCCTCGAAGAACGACCGGCGGCGGAGGACGTGGTGCCGCTTGCGGAGGGCGATGAGGTGCTTGACGAAGCGGAGGAAGTCGGCGTTGGCGCGGGCCAGGGTCCAGTCGACCCAGCTGATCTCGTTGTCCTGGCACCAGGCGTTGTTGTTGCCGCCCTGGGTCCGGAGGATCTCGTCGCCGCCCAGGAGCATCGGCACTCCCTGCGAGACCAGCAGGGTGGCGATCAGGTTGCGGGCCTGGCGGGCCCGGGGCGCGAGGATCGCCGGGTCGTCGGTCGGCCCCTCGACGCCGCAGTTCCACGAGAAGTTGCAGTCCGACCCGTCGCGGTTGCCCTCGCCGTTGATCTCGTTGTGCTTCTCGTTGTAGGAGACGAGGTCGGCCAGGGTGAAGCCGTCGTGGCAGGTGATGAAGTTGATCGAGTGCAGCGGCCCCCGGCCGTGGCAGAGGTCGTCGGAGCCGCAGAGCCGGGTGGCCAGGGCGGAGGTCATCGCCTCGTCGCCCCTCCAGAACCGGCGGACGTCGTCGCGATACTGGCCGTTCCAGACCGACCAGCGGTGGCCGCCGGGGAAGCTGCCCACCTGGTAGAGCCCGGCGGCGTCCCAGGGCTCGGCGATCATCTTGGTGTCGGTCAGCAGCGCGTCCTCGGAGATCTGGTCGATCACCGGCGGCTCGACCAGGACATTGCCGCGCCGGTCGCGGCCGAGGACCGACGCCAGGTCGAACCGGAAGCCGTCGACGCCCGACTCGGCCACGGCGTTGCGGAGGCAGGAGAGGATCTGCGACCGGACGATCGGGTGGTTGCTGTTGACGGCGTTGCCGCAGCCGGCGAAGTTGAGGTAGCGGCCCTGCTCGTCGAGCATGTAATAGAGGCTGTTGTCGAGGCCGCGGAAGTTATAGGTCGGCCCCCCCTCGCCCCCCTCGGCCGTGTGGTTGAAGACGACGTCGAGCACGACCTCGAGCCCGGCCTTGTGGAGCGAGGCGACCATCCCGCGGAACTCCTCGCGGGGGGCGCCCCCCTCCCAGTTGCCGGCGTAGGCCGCCTTCACCGCCGCGTAGGCGATGGTGTTGTACCCCCAGAAGTTCCGGTGCTTCTCGCCGGTCGTCGGGTTCGAGAACGGGCAGTCGGTCTCGTCGAACTCGTCGATCGGCAGGAGTTCGAGCGCGGTGACGCCCAGGTCCTTGAGGTAGTCCGCCTTCTCGGCCAGGCCGGCGTAGGTGCCCGGGCTCCGGACCCCGGAGGACGGGTCGACGGTGTAGCCGCGGACGTGGAGCTCGTAGAGGATCGTGTCCGACCGCGGGGTCCTCGGGTTGATGTCATCCATCCGGTCGCCGAGGGACCGGGTCAGCAGGCTCCGCCGCGGGAGGCCGCCGGAGTGCCCCCAGGGTCGGCCGCATGAGAGGGCCCGGCTCGCCGGGTCGATCAGGATGATGCTCGGGTCGTACCGGTGCATCGGACCCTTCGGCCCGTCGACCCGGTAGCCGTAGCAGAACTCCTCGGGCAGCCCCTCGATCCGGATGTGCCAGTGGTCGCCGGTCCGGAAGGACTGCGGCCCGAGGGGGATCTCGGTCTCGATGTCCTGGCTGCACGGCTCGGAGAGGACCAGGTGGACCGAGGTGGCGTCGCGGCAGATCAGGACGAAGTTCACGCCCGACGCGGTCCGGCTGGGGCCGAGCGGGAGGGGATGGCCGCGGGTGATCTTGAGCGGGTGGCCGCGGAACTGGAACTGGAAGCGGGGGCCGGCATCGGTCGTCGTCCCGCGCCCGGGCGAGGTGGTCGTCGGCATGGAGGGATGGGACCTTCGGTCGCCCGAGTCGCCGGGCTCCGCGTCCGTCGCGAAGCCCGGGAGCGGCTCGATGGGTCTGGACATAAGGCACGCATCCGTCCCTGGGAAGGGGCCGCGACCCCCGATCGGCCGTGCCCGGGGACCGTCCGCTCGCGGTGATTCTGAGATTCAAGATCGACCGATCGGCCTCGCCGCCTTGAGCGGGCCCGGTCAGGCCACCGGCTGCGCGGCCTCGGACTCGGCCCCGGACATGGCGCGGTGGTGATGGTGGCCGGGCGACTTCTCCAGGAGGTCGTCGACCGGCCCGGTGATCAGCCGCGAGCCCCGGTCGTGGAACAGGTAGAGCCATCCCCATTCGAGCATGAGGAGGACCCGGTTGCGGAACCCGATGAGGAAGAAGACGTGGACCAGGCACCAGGTCGCCCAGGCCGGGAAGCCCGAGAGGTGGACCTTGCCGATCTCGGCGACCGCCTTGGCCCGGCCGATGGTGGCGAGCGAGCCCTTGTCGAGGTAGCGGAACGGCTTGCGGGGGAGATGCTCGATGGTGGCCAGGATCGCCCGGGCCGCCGCCTTGCCCCCCTGCATGGCCGCCGGCGCCACGCCCGGGACGGGCTTGCCGTCCTGGCTGACGGCGGCGAGGTCGCCGACGACGAACACCTCCGGGGCGCCCGGGATGCTCAGGTCGGGCCCCACGATCACCCGCCCGGCGCGGTCGAGCGGCACGCCCAGCGTCTTCGCCAGCGGCGACCCCTCCACGCCCGCCCCCCAGAGGATCGTCCGGGCGGCGATGTGGCCGCCGTCGGTCGTCACCCCCTCCTCGTCGAGCCCGATCACCTTGGTCGAGACCCGGACGTCGACGCCGAGGTGCTCGAGCTGCTCGCGGGCCTTCGTCGAGAGGTCCTCGGGGTAAGCGGACAGGACCCGGGGGCCGGCCTCGACCAGGATCACCCGCGACCGGGTCGGGTTGAAGTGGCGGAAATCGTGGATCATGTCGTGGCGGGCGATCTCGGCGAGCGACCCGGCCAGCTCGACCCCGGTCGGCCCGGCGCCGACGACCACGAACGTCGTCCACTCGCGGCGCCGCCTCGGGTCGGTCTCGCGCTCGGCCGCCTCGTAGGCCAGCAAGATCCGCCGCCGGATCGCCACCGCGTCCTCGATCGACTTCAGCCCCGGCGCCTCGGCCGCCCACTCGTCGTGGCCGAAGTAGCTGTGGGTCGCGCCGGCGGCCACGATCAGGTAGTCGTAATGGATCTCGCCGTCGGCCAGCTTGAGGGCCTTGGCCGGGACGTCGACCGCCTCGACCTCGCCGAGCACGACCTCGACGTTCTCCTGCGAGCGGAGGACGTGGCGGATCGGACTGGCGATGTTCGCCGGGCTCAGCACGGCGGTCGCCACCTGGTACAGCAGGGGCTGGAACAGGTGGTGATTCCGCCGGTCGACCAGCGTGACCCGGACCTTGGCCCCCCGCAGCGCCTTGGCGGCCTCGAGCCCGCCGAAGCCGCCGCCCACGATCACCACATGGGGCCGCACGTCCGACCCGACCTTCGCGTGAGCCTGCTCCGCCATCATCGCCTCCCGACCCCCGTCCTCGAACCCGGTCATACGATCGACGGACACTGTACGCACTGGGACCGCCCCAGACGAGGCCACTCTCTCCCGGACCCATCAGATATCCGCGATCTTTCGCGGGGTGGATAGGGACCACCGGGGCTCGGGCCACGCCGGGGGGGTTGGTTGGACTTCTTCGATCCTACGGGGGACATCACGAGCCGCCCGGTCGATTCAGGGGCCGGCGACGCCCGCGAACGGCCGGAGGACCTCGGCCCGCTTCCGGCCCACGTCGGGGACTCGGGCCAGGTCGTCGACCGAGCGGAAGGGTCGGGCGGCGATGATCCGCCGGGCCAGCTTCGGGCCGATCCCGGGGAGTGTTCGCAACTCGGCCTCGGTCGCGGTGTTGAGGTCGACGGGGCCGGGGTCCGGCCGGCCCGGCGCGGTGACGGCGGCGGTCGCGTCGGGCTTCCACGCCCCCCGAGGCGGCCCCCGCGCGACCTCCGAGGACCGGGCGAGCGACCAGTTTCGGCCGTCGGTCCGGATCGCGATCGTCCCGGACTCGTCGGTCCGCTTCAGGGGGATTTCGAGCGAGGCGAGCAGGGATACGACCTCCGGGTGGGGGTGGCCGAAGTCGTTGCCCCGGCCCAGGCTGACGACCGCCAGGGCCGGCCGGGTCAGGCCCAGCCAGGCCGAGTCGGTCCCGTTCCGGCTCCCGTGGTGGGCGAGCTTGAGCACCCGGACGTCGGCGCAAAGCTCGGGGACGTGGCGAGTCCACCACCGCCGCTCGCGCCCCTGCGAGTCTCCGGTGAGCAGCGCGGAGAACCGGCCGTAGTCGACCCGGAGGCCGATGCTGTTGTTGTTCTCCTCCTTCGCGTCGACGGGCGCCTGCGGGAGGACGGTGAGCCTGACCGAGCCCAGCTCGATCACCCGGGCCGTCGGGCCCGCGCGGATCGCGGTGATCCCCTGATCCTTGACCCGTTGCAGCAAGGCGACGTATCGCGCGGTGGCGTGCGGCGAGTCGGCGTCGAGGAAGACCCGGGGGCGGAAGTCGCGGACGACCTCGGCCATCCCGCCGTAATGGTCGTTGTGGTGATGGCTGACGACGACCAGGTCGAGGGCCGCGATCCCCCGCTCGCGGAGCAGCCCCGCCACCCCCCGCGGCGACGGCCCGGCGTCGACCAGCGCGGTCTTGCCCTCGGGCGATCGGATCAGGATCGAGTCGCCCTGCCCGACGTCGAGGAACTCAATGGTGGCCAGGCCCGACGCCGGGGTGGGCCGGGCCCGCCGCCGGGTCGAGAGCACGACGAAGGCGATCGCGAAGGCCAGGGCCAAGGCGAGGATCAGCGCCGGGACGAGCGGGCCGCGCCGTCGGATCATAGCCGGATGTCCCCGCCGGGGTCGGTCTTGCCCAGGTCCTCGCGGAGCGCCCGGGCCCGGGCCGCGACCTCCGCCGTCGCCTTGAGGTCGCGGGCGAGCCCCAGGCTGAGGACCTCGCCCGGCTTCGACCCCTTCGGCAGGAGGTCGCGCGGGAAGTTGACCTCGCGACCGTCCTCGGTCAGGAGCACGGCGATCTCCTTCCGATCCCCCTCGAAGCGGTCGACCGAGAGCCGTTGGTTCATGCGTCTGCCCATTGCGCTCGCCCGCGACTCGGGACCGGCCGGACGACCCGGCGTCACCTCTTGCAGGGTGGATGAAATCCACCACGGCTCGGCCCGCGCCGGTGGCTCGGAGGATCTCATCCGCCTTCTTGTCGGGTGGATGAAATCCACCACGGTTCGGCTCGCGCCGTGGGGGTTGGCCGATCTCGCCGAGACCCGCCCGATGGTGGCGATGGTCCGGGCCGTGCCGTTAGCTTGGTGGATTTCATCCACCCTACCAGAGGAGGGATGTCGGGTCACGGCCTGCGCGCTTGGCAAGCGGGCCCGGGGGTGGGACACTGGCGGCGGGATCGACGGGCCGGGGGCGGCGGGGCGGAGCGGCGGGATGATCGAGACGGTCGAGCACGCGACTTGCCTGGGATGCGGCTGCCTCTGCGACGACATCGCGGTCGTGGTCGAGGGAGGTCGGGTGGTCGGCGCGGATCGCGCGTGCCCGATCGGCCGCGAGTGGTTCCTGGCCCCCCGGCCGGGGGCGGGCCTGCCGGCGGTGACGGTCGACGGCCGGGCGTCGACGTTCGAGCGGGGGGTGGCCCGCGCGGCGGAGATCCTGGGCGGGGCCCGGGCCCCGGCGGTCTGGGGGCTGGCGGGGACGACGGTCGAGGCCCAGCGGGCCGCGGTGGCGATCGCCGATGCGATCGGCGCCGTGGTCGACGTGGCGGGCCCGGGCGCGGCCGGCCGATCGGCCCGGCTGGAGGCATACCAGCGGGTCGGGCAGGTCTCGGCCACGCTCGGCGAAGTCAAGGACCGCGCCGACGTCGTGGTGTTCTGGGGCGTCGACCCGGTCCTCACCCACCCCCGCCACTTCGAGCGGTACTCGGTCGAGCCCCGGGGGCGATTCGTGCCCGGGGGACGAGCGGGCCGGACGGTCGTGGTCGTCGACCAGAAGCCGACGGCCACGGCGGCGGCCTCCGACCTCTGCGTCCACGTCGAGCCCGATTCCTACGGCGAGACCTTCGGGGTACTCCGGGCGCTGGTCCGCGGGGTCGCGATCGACCCCGGGCGGGCCGAGGAGGCGACGGGCGTCCCCTTCTCCGCGCTCGAAGACCTGGCTGCTCGGCTCATGCGGGCCCGTTACGGGGCCTTGTTCTTCGGGCCGATGCCGGGCGGGTCGTGGGCGGTCGAGGGGGCGTTGACGCTGGTCCGCGACCTCAACGTCGGCCGGCGGTTCGTGGCCCTGACGCTCGGCGAGGCGGGCAACCCGGCGGGTGCCGAGGCGGTCCTGTCCTGGCAGGCGGGCGCCCCGTCGGCCGTCGACTTCGGCCGGGGGTATCCCCGCCACCTCCCGGGCGACGCCACCCTGGCCGACCGGCTGGCGGCCGGTGCCGTCGACGCCGCCCTGATCGTGGCCGACGACCCGGCGGTCGGGCTCCCGGCCGAGGACCTGGCCCGGCTCGGCTCGATCCCGACGGTCGCGATCCGCCCCGGGGCCACGGCCGACGGCCCGACCCCGGGCGTCGCCTTCGACGTGGCCCGGCCGGGGATCGAGGCGGGCGGGACGGTCGGGCGCGTCGACGGCGTGATGCTCCCCCTGCGGCCCGCCCTCCGCGCGGGCGGGCCGACGGATCGCGAGGTCCTGGAGGCGATCGGCCGGGCGCTGGGCGGCTGATCCGCAGCCCGGTTCTTCTGAGGTCGCTTCGGGGCGTTGATTTGCCCGGGAGTCAAGCGGTCGGGCTTCTCGTAGGGTGGGCCGAGGGAAACGAGGCCCGCCAGGATCGGCCATCGGACGTGGTGGGCCTCGTTTCCCTTGGCCCACCTGCATGTTTCCCGATGAGGACGTTGCTTCACCAGCGGGCGAGCACGTCGGCGAGCCGGATGTGGAACGGGCCGAGCTTGCCGCCGTAGTTGCCGGCGGTGATCCGGGCGACGCCCGGCAGGGCCCCCGCGCGGAGGCCGACGGCGGTGGCGTGCTCGACGGCTCCGAGGTCGAGGCCGTCGATGACGATCTCGTAGCCGCACTCGACCCCGGGCGGGAGGTCGGTGGGGACGAGGCCGCGGAGGGTCGGGGCGAAGGCGGTGTTGGTGCTCGCCCGGAGCGCCTTGAACTTGCTGCCGACCTTCGAGCCCGACCGCGCGATCCCGCCGGGGAACGGCAGGATCACGCCGGGGACCGCCCGCATCGCGGCGGCGGCGGCCTCGGCGGCGCGGAGGGTGGCGCGGGGGTCGGCGCCGAGGAAGATCAGGTTGCCGCCGGCCACGCCCTTGACGGTGCCGAAGGTCTCCTCGCAGGTGAACTCCCCGTCCATCACGGGGAGCCGCCAGTAGCGCCGGCCTTCGAGCCGCTTGGAGATCTGGTGGCCGTCGCCGAAGAAGCGGAGCCGGCCGCCGACGTCGATCGATTTCTCGCCGACGGGCAGGCCGTTGTAGCACGCGGTGGTCGGGCAGGTCATCACGCACTGGCCGACGCGGTTGCTCAGGGCCTTCTCCAGCGCGTCGCGGCTGAAGGCGAACAGGAGGACCGCCACCCCCGGCCGGCCGTCGGGCGTCTCGTCGGGTCCGAGGGCCCGCTCGATGGCCGCCTCGGCGTCGCAGCCGATCACGCTGGTGGCGTAGCCCGACATCGTCCGGCCGGCGACCTCGGCCCAATGGGGCGAGTCGGCCGTGACGATCGCCCGGGCGGCGGTCATCGGGAAGGCCTCGGCGAAGGTGTCGGCGACGGGGATTCCGTCGACCTCCGGGGCGCTCATGACGTGGCCCCCCTCGGCCCGGACGCCACGACCGAGGCGCCTGCCACCTCGTCGTCGCGGACCGGGTAGTTGGCGAACGCGATCGAGGACGACGCTTCGAACCAGGCGGCGATGGCGGGCTCGGCGCCCGGGTCGACCTCCGGGGCGACGTGGTGGGTCCGGCCGTCGGGCCAGGCCCGCAATTCGCCGTCGTCGAGGACGACCTCGCCGGCCTTGATGAGATAGCGCGGGAGGGCGAACATCCGGGCCTTGTCGTCGTCGGGGGCGTAAATCGTGACGTCGCCGTCGGCCCCGGGCCCGAGGTGGCCCTTGTGGGCCATCCCGAGGATTCGGGCCGGCCCGGCGCGGGTGATGATAGCGATCTCGGAGAGGGTGTATTCGCGCGTGAGGTCGCCCAGGCCGGAGCGGGCCCGGACCTTCTCGGGCAGGCGGGCGAGGGTGTCGGCGCGGTGGCCGCGGTCCATCAGCAGGGCGATGATCTGGGGGTAGGCCAGGAACGAGCCGCCGTTGGGGTGGTCGGTGCTCATGGCGACCCGCCAGGGGTCGTCGACGCGAAGGTACCACTCCAGGCCGATGGCCCACTGGAGGGCGTGGACGGCGTTCTTGTCGTCGTAGGTGATCGGCACGACGCCGCAGCCGGTCTCCATCTCGACGTCGTGGCTCGCCCACTTCCGGCCGGTGACGGAGTGCAAGAACTGGCCCACGGCGCCGTCGGCGGTCATGCTCGTGGTCTCGCCGAACATCACCTGGCCGACGTCGACGGAGAGGCCCGGGTGGGCGTTGACGTACTCGGCCAGGGGCCCGGCCTGCGAGTCGAACCTGCCGAGGTCGCCGGGGTGGCCGCCGTAGCTCTGGAACTGGATGTGCGCCAGGTGGGCCCGGTGGCCGTCGAGGGCCCGCAAGGTCTCCATCGTGGTCGCCGCGTTGCCGGGCAGGCCGAGGTTCAGGCCGTGCAGGTGCATCGGGTGCGGCAGGCCGAGGTCGTCGACGGCGCGGGCGATCTCGACGAGGATCTGCCGGGGGGTGACCTCGAAGTGGGGGACGACGTCGTCGAGGGCCGCGACGTTCGGCCCGCCCTGCTTCCAGGCCTCGACGCCGCCGGGGTTGACGACCTTGACGCCGTAGGCCCGGGTGGCGGCGAGCATCCAGGCGACGAAGGCGCGGAGCCGCTCGCGCTCGCCGGCCTTGATCCGGTCCATCGCGTAGTGGTTGTTGCCCATCAGGACGAGGAACGCCTTGTCGATGATCGGCGTGTCGCGGAACTCGTGGTGCGCGGGGCGGGCGCCCAGCGGGGCGATGGCGGCGTCGACCGCCGTGGCGTAGCCGAGCCCGGCGTACTTGGCCCCGGTGCTGAAGCTCGACGGGACGCTCCCGAGCGTGCCCGACCGGGCGCCCGGGGCCCGGCCCCGCGCGATCGCCCCGAGCCGGGCCTCCTCGGGCCGGAGCGCCCGGGCGGCGTTCACCTTGGGCCCGGCGATGTGGCAGTGGACGTCGACGCCCGCCGGCATCACGACATAGCCCCGCGCGTCGATCGTCCGGTCGGCGCGGGCGGCCGGGTCGCTCGGCGGCGGGACGACCTTGCCCCCCTCGATCCAGACGTCGGCCGGGCCGTCGACCCCGTTGGCCGGGTCGACCACGCGGCCCCCGGCGATCTTGAGCCGGCTCATCGCGGCAAGACCTCCCGGCCGGGGCGGGGGGGATCGTCGAGGCCGATTTCCGGTTCGTGCCTGGTCATGGTGCCCAGGATAACCGCGGCGGCCCGCCCCCGCGACCCGGCTCCCGCGCGGGCCACGCACGCCGGGCCCTCCCGTTGCATCGGCCGGGCCGGTCTGCTACGAAACGAGGGGGCCAGGCGCCGTGCCGTCCGCCCGGTCGTCCTGGACTCATCCGAGGAGGCTCCGATCATGCCGATGACCCTGCGACGCCAGGGGGGCGGCGGCCCGATCGTCGACGGCGACGGCCTCCGCCCCGAGACCTTGAACGGCCCCGCGGCCGACGCCCGGCGGCTCCGGGTCCCGGTCGGGAACTCGACGGCCGAGGTGGGCGAGCTGTTCGAGGTGGACGGCGACGGCGGCGACGGCCACCTGATCTTCGAGGGCGACTTGCGTTCGGTCCGGGGGCTGGCGGCGGGCATGGCCTCGGGCCGGGTCGAGGTCCGGGGCGACGCCGGCCCGGCCCTGGGACGGGGGATGGCGGGGGGGTCGATCGACGTCGAGGGGTCGGCCGGCGCCTGGGCCGGGGCGGAGATCCGGGGCGGGATGATCCGGGTCCGGGGCCGGGCCGGCGACCACCTGGGCGCGGCCCTGCCGGGGGGCCGGGTCGGGATGCGCGACGGGGTGATCCTCGTCGACGGCGACGCCGGCGCCGACGTCGGCCTGGCGATGAGGCGCGGCCTGATCGCCGTGGGCGGCCGGGCGGGCGACGGCCTGGGCCGGGGGATGGTCGCCGGGTCGATCTTCGCCTTCGGCCCGGTCGGCCGCCATCCCGGCTCGGGGATGAAGCGGGGGACGCTCGCCCTCTACGGGCTCGACGACCCCGACGCCCCGGGCCTCCCGACCGGCTTCGAGCCGAGCGGGACGTTCCGGCCGCACACGCTGGCGATCTACCTCCGCCGGCTCCGCGCCTGGGGGTTCGCCGTGCCGGAGGCCGCTTTCGCCGCGACGGTCCGACGCTACAATGGGGACCGGGTCGAGGGGGGCCGGGGCGAGGTCCTGGTGGCCGCGACGGCCGCCCGGGGTGCATGAGGAGGGGGGGATCGGATGGGCCTGAACTCGCGGTCAACCCGGAGGGTCGAGGCGCTGCTGGCCCTGGCCGAGGAGCGGCGGGTCTCCGGCCACCCGATCGACGGCGGCGGCCGGTTCGTCGACTGCGGGATCGTCGCCCGGGGGGGGCTGGCCGCCGGGCTCGACCTGGCCCGGATCTGCCTGGCCGACCTCGCCGACGTGGCGATCGTGCCCGGCGACGTGGGCGGGCATCCCTGCCCGGTCGTCCAGGTGACGACCGACAACCCGGTCGCCGCCTGCCTCGGGAGCCAGTACGCCGGCTGGGCCCTGGCCGACGGCAAGTACTTCGCGATGGGCTCGGGACCGATGCGGGCCGCCTATGCCCACGAGCCGATGTTCGCCGAACTCGGCCTGGCCGAGCACCCCGAGGCCGTCGTCGGCGTCCTCGAAGGCCGCAAGCCGCCCACGCCGGCGGTCGTCGCCAAGGTCGCCGAGGCCTGCCGCGTCTCCCCCTCGGCCGTGACCTTGCTGGGTGCCCCCACGGCGAGCCTGGCCGGGGGCGTGCAGGTGGTCGCGCGGTCGGTCGAGACGGCGCTCCACAAGCTCCACGCGCTGGGCTTCGACCTCCGCCGGGTCGTCTCGGCGCACGGGGTCGCCCCGCTCCCGCCCGTGGCGGTCGACGACCTCGCCGCGATCGGCCGGACCAATGACGCCATCCTCTACGGGGCCCGCGTCGTCCTCTACGTGACGGGCGACGACGCGAGCCTGGCCGAGGTCGGCCCCCGCGTCCCCTCCGACTCGTCCCGCGACCACGGCGAGCCCTTCGCCGCCATCTTCGCCCGCTACCACCACGACTTCTACGCCGTCGACCCCCACCTCTTCAGCCCCGCCGAGGTGGCGTTCCAGAACGTCGAGACCGGCCGCTCGCACGCCTTCGGCAAGCCGGCCCCCGACGTCCTGGCCCGGTCGTTCTACGGGTAGCGACCGATCGATGAAACACGTCGTCGCCCTCGTCTCCGGGACCGGTTGGCACGTCCAGGACCTCCGGCGGGCGGCGGGGGTCGTGGGGGTCGGGTTCGACGCCGTGCCGTTCCCCAGGGTCGTCGGCCGGGTCGGCGGCCGGTCGCCGGCGCGGGTCGAGGCGGGCGGGTTCGACCTCGGCTCGGTCGACGCCGTGCTCGTCCGGATGATGCCGCCTGGTAGCTTGGAGCAGGTCGTCTTCCGGATGGACGCCCTGCACCGGCTGGCCGCCCTGGGCGTGCCGGTCCTGAACCCGCCCCGCGCGGTCGAGGCGGCGGTCGACAAGTACCTGGCCCTGGCGCGGATCGAGGCCGAGGGGCTGCCCGTGCCCGAGACCTGGGCGGGCGAGTCGGCCGCCGAGGCCCAAATTGCATTCGAAGAGCTGGGCGGCGACGTCGTCGTCAAGCCGCTGTTCGGCTCCGAAGGGCGGGGCCTGGTCCGGGTGTCCGACCCCGAGCTGGCCCTCCGGACGTTCCGGACGCTGGAGCGTCTGGGGGCGGTCCTGTACGTCCAACGGCATGTGCCGAATCCCGGCCACGACGTCCGCGTGTTCGTCCTAGCCGGCCGGGTCCTGGGGGCGATCCGCCGATACGCCGCCCCGGGCGAATGGCGGGCGAACGTGGCCGTGGGCGGCCGGCCCGAGGCCTGGGCGTGCGACGACGAGGCCGCCCGGCTCGCGATCCGGGCGTCGGAGGCCGTCGGCGCGACGATGGCGGGCGTCGACCTCCTTCCCGACCTCGACCGCGGCGGCTACACGGTCCTGGAGGTCAACGCGGTCCCGGGATGGAAGGCGCTGGGGGCCGCGACGGGGGTCGACGTCGCCGCCGCGATCCTCGCCGAGTTGCGGGGGCCGGGGGGTGTGCTCAAGTCTTCCGGCGATCCGAAGGTCTCCCCCCCCCACCCCAGCCCTCCCCCACAAGGGGGGAGGGAGGCCGTCGCCGGCGGCTCGATCGACTCAAGCAGCCTCCCCCCGTCTGATCCCCTGTCCCCGTCTGGTCCCCTCCCCCCTCGTGGGGGAGGGCTGGGGTGGAGGGGCCGCGTGGCGCCACCGGGGCCCCAGGGCATGCCCCAAGCCGGACCTATCAGCGTCGTTCTCCGAATGTCGCCGGGCCGGCTGGCGCAGGTCGCCTGCCTCCTGGAGGCGACGGCACGGAAGCCGGGCAACGTCCACCGGTCGCGCGACTTCGACGACGCCCATTACCTCGACTTCCTCCTCGGCGCCGCCGCGATCGCCGGGCCGCTCGACCGCGCGGCGGGCTCGGGCGTCGGCCGGGCGGTCCTGGAGTCGGTCGAAGCGACCCGGCGGGTGGTCGCGACCAACATCAACCTCGGGATGATCCTCCTGCTCGCCCCCCTCGCCGCCGTCCCGCCCGATGTGCCGCTCCGAGAGGGGGTCGGGGCGGTCCTGGACGCGACGACGGTCGCCGACGCCTCGCTCGCCTACCGGGCGATCCGCCTGGCCCGCCCCGGCGGCCTCGGCCGGGCCGAGGAGGGCCAGGACGTCGTCGACGAGCCGACCGTCCCCCTGGACCGGGCGATGCGGCTCGCCGCCGGCCGCGACCTCGTCGCCCGCCAGTACGCCTCGGGCTTCGCCGACGTCTTCGACCGCTTCCTCCCCGCGCTCCGGGCCTCGATCGTCGCCGGCCGCCCGCTCGAGACGGCGATCGTCGTCGCCTACCTCGATTTCCTGGCCGACCATCCCGACACCCTGATCGCCCGCAAGCGCGGCGAGGCGACGGCCGCCGAGGCCTCGGGGCGGGCCGCGGCGGTCCTCGAGTCCGGCTGGCCCGACGCGCCCGGGTCGACCGCCACGCTCGCCGGCTTCGACGACTGGCTCCGCGGCGACGGCCACGCCCGGAACCCCGGCGCCACCGCCGACCTCGCGGCCGCCGGCTTGTTCGCTGCCCTCCGAGATGGGACAATCCGGCTCCCGTTCGATCGCGAATGGGGGGCGACCTGAGCCGCCGCGAAGGCCCCCCGGCATACCCGGCGTCCCGACGATCCCACCGACCCCGGAAAGGTCCGCGAGCCGTGCCCGGCACAACTTACAAGGTGCGCGTCACCAAGGATTACCTGGTCTTCTGCTCCGGCCACTTCATCACCTACGCCGGCGACCAGTGCGAGCGGATCCACGGGCACAACTACCGGACGGCGGTCGAGGTGGAGGACGACCTCGACGCGAACCATTACGTCTTCGACTTCATCGCCCTGAAGGACCTCACCCGGGCGATCGTCGACGAGCTCGACCACCGGATGCTCCTGCCGACCCGATCCGACCTGATCCGCCTCGAAGACGACGGCCCCAACTGGAGGGTCCGCCACGGCGACCGGCACTGGAGCTTCCCCCGCGACGAGTGCGCCCTGATCCCGATCGCCAACACCACGGCCGAACTCCTCGCCGACCACATCGCCGCCCGCCTGCTCCGCGACTTCGCCGCCCAAGGGCTGCCGACCCCCCGCGTCCTCCGCGTCGAGGTCGAGGAGAGCTTCGGCCAAGCTGCCGAGGTCGAGTGGCGGCGGGACGGCTGAGGGTCCAGGAGCAGGAGGAGGGGAAATGGGACGGACCGCCGCACGCAAGACCAGCATCGCCATCCTCGACCGGATCATCAATCCGGACGAGCCGTCGCTTTCCCCCGAGGCGGCGGAGTCGCTGCTTCGGTTGGCCTTACCGGCCGGGGATCGAGAACCGTTGGCGACGCTGTCGGATAAGGCCCAGGAGGGCGGGGTCACGCCCGATGAGCTGGCCGAGCTGGACGAATATATCCGCGTCAATGACCTCCTCACCGTCCTGCAACGGAAAGCCCGGCTCTCGCTCAAGAGGGCCGGGGCCGGCATGACGAATGGCCAAGGCGATTGACCGATCATCCGAAGAGCCCCCGGAGGTTGTCGTGGCAAGTCGACTCTCATCGCGGGTCCTGCTGGCTTTGCTTTTCTCCTGCCTCGGGGCCGAGGCCGCCGACGGGCCGGGTCAGGCTCGGGACGCCTTCGCCTCCAACAAGCTGCTGGGTCGGGGGATCAACCTGGGCAATGCCCTCGACGCTCCGAGCGAGGGGGAATGGGGGCTCACGCTCGAAGCGGGGTACTTCGAGGCGATCCGGAAGGCGGGGTTCGACTCGGTCCGGATTCCCGTCCGCTGGGCCACGCACACCGGCGAGGGGCCGGTGTTCCAGGTCGACCCGGCGTACTTCGCCCGGGTCGACTGGGCGGTCGACCAGGCGCTCTCGAGGGGCTTGGTCGCGGTGCTCAACATCCACCACGACGACGCGACCTATCGCGACCCGACCGGCAACTTCCCCCGCCTGGCGGCCACCTGGCGGCAGGTCGCCGCCCGCTACAAGGACAAGCCCGACCGGCTGTTCTTCGAGCTGCTCAACGAGCCCAACGGCGAGCTGACCGACGGCCGGTGGCAGGCGGCCTTCCCCACGCTCCTGGCCAGCATCCGCGGGTCCAACCCCGACCGGATCGTCATCATCGGCCCCGGGCACTGGAATAATCCGGAGCACCTCAAGGCGCTGGAGCTGCCCGAGCAGGACCGCAAGCTCATCGCCACATTCCACTATTACAACCCATTCCACTTCACCCACCAGGGGGCCCCCTGGGTCGCCGGGAGCGACGCCTGGAAGGGGCAGACCTGGACCGCCACCCCCGAGCAATCCGAGGCCCTCCGCCGCGACTTCGCCAAGGCCGCGGGCTGGGCCAAGCAGCACGATCGACCGCTCTACCTCGGCGAGTTCGGCGCCTATTCCGGGGCCGACCTCGAATCGCGGGCCCGCTGGACCGACGCCGTCGCCCGCGAGGCCGAGCGGCTGGGGATCTCCTGGGCCTACTGGGAGTTCGGCTCCGGCTTCGGCGCCTACGACCCCAAGGCCGGGGCCTGGAACGGGCCCCTGCTCCGGGCCTTGATCCCCCCCGCCGGGCCCAAGAAGGCGGACACGCGATGACCCCCGGGCCCGGCGAGGCCCCCGGCGAGCTGGCCGGCCTCCGCGCCGCGGTGCTCGGCTCGACCTCCGGGATCGGCCGGGCCGTCGCCCTGGCGCTGGCGAAGGCCGGGGCCGACGTGATCGTCCACGGCCGGTCCTCGCGCGACGCCGCCGAGGCCGTGGCCGCCGAGGCCCGCGGCCTCGGGGTCCGGGCCGACGTCCTCATGGCCGACCTCGGCGACCGGGCCGAGGGGGACCGCCTGGTCGAGCACGCCTGGGGCCTCTGGGGCGGCCTCGACGCCTGGCTCCAGATCGCCGGGGCCGATACCCTGACCGGCCCGGCCGCCAAACTTCCCTTCGACGCCAAGCTCGACCGCCTCTGGGAGGTCGACGTCGCGGCCACGATCCGGCTCTGCCGCGCCGTCGGCCGCAAGATGAAGGAGCGGGGCCGCGGCTCGATCGTGACGATGGGCTGGGATCAGGCCGAGACCGGCATGGAGGGCGACTCGGGCGAGATCTTCGCCGCCACCAAGGGGGCGATCCTGGCCTTCACCCGGAGCCTGGCGCTGAGCCTGGCACCGGAGGTCCGGGTCAACGCCCTGGCCCCCGGCTGGATCAGGACCGCGTGGGGCGACACCGCGTCGCAGGGCTGGCAAGACCGCGTCGTCCGCGAGACCCCCCTGGCCCGCTGGGGGACGCCCGAGGACGTGGCCGAGGCCGCCCGCTTCCTCGTCGCGCCGGGGTCGAGCTTCCTCACCGGCCAGGTCATCCGGGTCAACGGCGGCTCGGTCCGATGAGCGGCCCGGGGTGTGACCGGGGATTCCGGCGGTCCCACGCGGCTTGTCAGGAGCAACGCCCCGTCAATGCCGGCTCTTGTCGGGTGGATGAAACCCACCACGGCCCGGGCCACGCCGCGGCGGTCGACATGGCTCGTCGGGGGACGCCCGCCCGACGGGGGCCAGGGTCCGGGCCACGCCGGAAACTTGGTGGATTTCATCCACCCGACAAGAGCCAGAATGGCCTACGGTTGATTCGACGGTATTGGGGATAGGGTGGGGGGTCGAGACCGTGGCACCACCAGATTCTTCGGGCACACCCGGCGTCCCGGCGGGGGACTTCGATCTCAACCCGGGCCGCCCCGGCCCGCCGCCCCGGTTCCTGTTCGTGACCGGCCGGCTCGCCGAGTTCGCGCTCCGCCGGGTGCTCGACGACCTCGCCCCCCGCGCCGGGTTCGAGGCGTTGATCGCCGCCCTGCCGATCTCGGTGGCCGCCCTGATGACGCCGAAGTGGGTCGCGCGCCACCTCGTCATCCCGCCGGGAATCGACCGGGTGATCCTCCCCGGCCACTGCCGGGGCGACCTGGCCGCGATCGAGGCCCGGGCCGGCGTCCCCGTCGTCCTCGGCCCCGAGGACCTCCGCGACCTCCCCCGCGCCCTCGGCCAGGCCGACGACCGCCTGGTGGGCTACGGGGCCTTCGACATCGAGATCCTCGCCGAGATCAACCACGCCCCCCGGCTCCCCCTCGACGACTTCCTCGCCCAGGCCGGCCGCTTCGTCGCCCAGGGGGCCGACCGGGTCGACGTGGGCTGCGACCCCGGTGGCCCCTGGCCCGAGGTCGGCCCCTACGTCGCCGCGCTGGTCGAGCGGGGCTGGAAGGCGTCGGTCGACAGCTTCGATCCCGTCGAGGTCGCCCGGGCCGTCGCCGCCGGCGCGGACCTGGTCCTGAGCGTCAACGCCACCAACCGCGACGCCGCACCCGATTGGGGCGTCGAGGTCGTCGCCCTCCCCGACGTCCCCGGGACGCTCGACGGCCTCGACGCCACCGTCGACTTCCTCGAAGCCCGGGGGGTCCGCTACCGGCTCGACCCGATCCTCGAGCCGATCGGCTTCGGCTTCGCCGCCAGCCTGGCCCGCTACTCCGAGGCCCGCCGCCGCTGGCCCGCCGCCGCCATGATGATGGGCGTGGGCAACCTGACCGAGCTGACCGACGTCGACTCCGCCGGCGTCAACACCCTGCTCGTCGGCTTCTGCCAGGAGTTGCAGGTCCGCAGCGTCCTGACCACCGCCGTCATCAACTGGGCCCGATCCTCCGTCGTCGAGATCGACCTGGCCCGCCGCCTGGCCTACCACGCCGTGACCCGCCGGACCCTCCCCAAGCACGTCGAGCCCCGCCTGGTCACCCTCCGCGACCCCCGCCCCCCGCGGTTCGGGCCCGAGGCCCTCGCCGAGCTGGCCCGCCGGGTCAAGGACCCCAACTGGCGGATCTACGCCGAGGACGGCCGGATCTACGCCTTCAACAACGCCCACTTCCTCGTCGGGACCGACCCTTTCGTCCTCTTCGACCAGATGGGGGTCGACGACGCCTCGCACGCCTTTTACCTCGGCCACGAGCTGATGAAGGCCCGGACCGCCTTGACCCTCGATAAAGCCTATCGCCAGGACAACGCCCTCGACTGGGGCTACCTGACCGAGCCCGAGGTCGGCCACCGCCCGACCCGGATCAAGCCGGCGGCCCCCCCGGCCGAGGGCTCACCGTGATCCTCGAAGGCCTCGTCACGACCCTCGCCCCCGACGGCACCCTCAACGTCGCCCCGATGGGCCCGCAAGTCGACGCCACCCTCGCCCGCTTCACCCTCCGCCCCTATCGGACGTCGACGACGTTCAGGAATCTCAAGGCAACCGGAGAGGGAGTCTTCCATATCACGGACGACGTCCTCCTCCTCGCCCGGGCGGCGATTTCCAAGGTGGTCGACGCCCCGACTCGCCCCGCCACGGTCGTCCGGGGCCGCATCCTCGAAGTCACCGGCCGCTACCACGAGTTCCGCGTCCTCGACCTCGACGACCGGGCCGACCGGACCACGATCCGCGTCGAGACCGTCGCCGAAGGACGCCAAAGTGCCGACCTCTTCGGCCTCAATCGAGCCAAACACGCCGTCGTCGAGGCCGCGATCCTCGCCACCCGCCTCGACTTCCTCCCCCCCGCCGAGGTCCTGGCCGACTTCGCCCGGCTGGCCGTCCTGGTCGAGAAGACCGGCGGGCTCGCCGAGCACCGGGCCTTCGGACTCCTCGCCGACCACGTCCGCCGCGTCATCGCCGGACCCGGAACGAGCCACGACCCGTCTTGATGGAGACCCGGCGGAGCCGCCTCCCGCCCTCACCGGTCCCCCGGTTCCCGTCGCCCCGCGCCGCGAGACCCCCAGAACTCCGTAAATCCTCGCCCCCGGAGCCACCAAGTGGCGGCGAACGTCGCGACCCCGAAGAATACGAGGGCCCCGATCGAATTCATCGTCATCGGAGACATGGCGTGGCTCGCTGCGAGGGATCGAGGGAAGATCTGCCGGGTATTCTAAGCCGACGCCGACTACCGCCCAAAACCCGCCATCCGAGCCAACGATCGAGGACCGACGAAAATCGCCGAATTTCGGGCTTGAACCGGCATTAATGACCCCTGCGAGCGGCGATAATGTCCGGTCGGGCCCCCGAAATACCCGATGGACCGCAGTTCGGCCGCCCCTGGTAGGGTGGATGAAATCCATCAACCCATCGGCCCGGCCCGACCTTCGGCTCGCGGCAGGGGCGTGGCTCCCTGGCGAAACCCACCGACCGCGGCGGCGTGACACGAATCCTGTTGGGTTGCATCCACCCTGCAAAATACCCAACCTTCTCGGCCAGACAGAACTTTTGGTGACCTTTTCGCGACTTATCGAGCCCGCGAAAAGCCAGGGGAGAAGCGGGTCAGTTGGCTTCGTTTTTCCAATAACACTAAACTCGACGGCCGCGACGCAACTCGACCCTGTTGGCTTCGTTTTTCCTCTCGACTGACGCATGTCCGCTTGAACCTGGCCGCCGCCGGAAATTTGATAAGCATGGGAAGTGAGGCCCCTAGACTCCGTCCCGAGCGCAACGCCCATGCCCCGACACATCCTCCGAACGCCGAGCCGGCTCCATTTCGGCCTCCTCTCCTGGGGCCCGGGGGCTGCGCGGCAATTCGGGGGACTCGGGCTGATGATCGACGCCCCCGGGCTCGAACTGAGCGCCGAGACATCCGCGTCCGCGACCTGGCAGGCCGAGGGGCCGCTGGCGCCCCGGACGCTGGAGGTGGCCGCGCGGGTCGCCGGCCGGCTCGCGATCCGCGGGTTCGAGGTCAGCCCCGCGAGCTTCACGGTTCGCCGAGCCCCGCCCGAGCATGTCGGCCTGGGCGTCGGCACCCAGTTGAGCCTGGCCGTCGCGACGCTCCTCGCCAGCCGGGCCGGGTGGACCGACCCGACGGCCGTCGACCTGGCGGACCTCGCCGGTCGGGGCCGACGGTCGGGCGTCGGCCTGCACGGGTTCACCCGCGGGGGGCTGGTGGTCGACGGCGGCCGTCGGGGGCCGGAAGGTGTCCCCCCCCTGCTCGTCCGCCTCGAATTCCCCGCGGATTGGTGGGTGCTGGTCGTCATCCCGCCCCAAAAGACGGGCCTGTATGGAGTCCGGGAAATCCAGGCGTTCGCCGGCCTCCCATCTTTCCCAGAATCGCTGGTCGACCGCCTTTGCCGGCTCGTCCTGCTCGGGGTACTTCCCGCCGTCGCTGAGCATGACCTGATCCGGTTCGGTGAGGCGTTGGAGGCGGTCCAGGAGGACGTCGGGCGGGGCTTCGCCCCTGCGCAGGGGGGGACGTTCGCCCGCCCCGAACTCGCGGCGATCGTCGCCGACCTCCGCTCCGTGGGGCTCACCGGGGTCGGTCAGAGTTCCTGGGGCCCGACCCTCTACGGCTTCACCGACGCCCCGCCGGACCGGCGGGCGGCGATCCTCGCCCGCCTCCTCGACCGTCCCGGGCTCCCGCCCGGTGCCGCCTTCTGGACCTCGGCCAGTCGGGACGGGGCCTCGCTCGCGGTCGAGGCCGATTGACGACCCGCGATCTCGGGTCGATCAACCCCAAACCACCGGCGAGGGTCGATCCGCCCTTCCCCAAAATCGCCGCCCCGGATACATCCTGGCCCGGCCCATCATCCGACCCGGCGGCGGCGACGTCGGGGTCGGCGGGGATGGCCCGGGTCGGTTGCCGTTGCGGCCGGGGATGGCGGAATCATGGGACGCGAGACGAGGCGAGGCCAACCGGGCCGGTCGGTCGCCGTTGCGTGCCTGATCCTGGCGGCCTCGGCCGGGTGCGCCGGCGTCAAGGCCCGCGAGCCCGCCCTCCGGAACGCCTTCCGCGACCTCCGCGAACGCCGCCAGGCGGCGGAGGTCCCGGCCGACCCCTGGGCCCGCGTCCTCGCCCGCGAAGGGCTGCTCGACCTCGCCGGCCGAGACCCGGTCGTTGCGGCGGCCCGGCTCGAAGACCGGCTCGCCGTCCGCCCCGAGGCCGACGGGGCGCTGGCCCTGGCCGAGTTGTCCTACCGGGTGGGCATCGACCGCCAGGCCGGGACGCCCGGCGAGGCGATCGCCTGGTATCGCGACGCCGCCGCCCTGGCCACGCTCGCGCTCCGCGAACCGGGCGGGACCCGTCCCGACCTGGCCATCCGGGTCCACAACCTGGCCGTCGCCCGCCTGATCCGGATCGCGCAAGCCGAAGGGCATCGGTCCGACGGAGGTTGGTCGGAAGTCCTTGCCGATCGCGGGGTTGCCCTCGACAGCTCCACGCCCGACCTCGCCCCTCGACGGTTCGCCGACCTCTTGCCGGTCGAGGACATCCGGATCTCGGGGATGGCCCACGTCTATCGCAACGACGGGCTGGGCGTCCCCTTGATCGTCCACCGGAGGGTCGAGCCGTCGAGTTCGCCCGACCCGCTGGACCGATTCCATCCCCGCGAGCTTCGATCGGCGGCGACGGCCCTCGTCGTCCCCGTCGGCGGCCTGGCCGACCGCGCCTGGCGGCGGAGCCCGGCCACTCTCGCCCTCTTCGATCCGTTCCGGGATCACTCGATCCGCCTCGGCGACCGCGAGCTTCCCGTCGCCGGCGACCGGACCACACCTCGGGCCGTCCAGGTGGCCCAGGGGACCTTGCCGGCCCTCGAGTTCACCGGCCTGTTCGACTCCGACTTCCGCCGGCCCGGAGTCGAGGCCGGACTTTACCTGATGCGTCCCTACGAACCCGGGAAGATCCCGGTCGTCCTGGTCCACGGCCTTTTCTCGAGCCCCCGCGCCTTCCTCCAAAACATGAACGAGCTGGAGAACGACCCGGAAATCGCCGCCCGTTATCAGTTCTGGGTCTTCCTCTACCCGACCGGCCAGCCCATCCCCGCCTCCGCCTTGCAACTCCGGGCCTCGCTGGTCCGCGTCCGGGACGCGCTCGACCCTAATCATGCCGATTCGTCGATGGACCAGATGGTCTTGATCGGACACAGCATGGGCGGCCTGCTCTCGAAGATGATGGTGCAAGATACGGGGCTGACCCTCTGGAACGCCGCCTTCCGCCGCCCATTCGCCGAACTCAAGGCGTCGCCGGAGACCCGGCAAATCCTCGACGATTCCCTGATCTTCCGCCCCCTGCCCTTCGTCCGCCGCGTCGTCTTCGTCGCCACGCCGCATCGCGGTAGCCCGATTGCCGACCAGTGGTTCGGCCGGACCATCGCCAGCCTGATTCGCCGGAGCAGCAAAACGGGCCAGATGATCAAAGAGGTCGTCGACCTGAACGGTCCCGACCTCATCGCCCCCGAATTTCGCCATGCCCCCCTGAACGCGATCAGCAACCTCCGGACGGACAGCCCCATCCTGCGGGCCCTCGATCAAGTACCGATCGATCCCAAAGTACCCTACCACTCGATCATTCCCCGGATGGCCGGCACCATGCCGACCGACGGCGTGGTCGAATATCGAAGTTCCCACCTCGATGGTGCGGCCTCGGAGGAGATCGTTCCGGGAACACACTTCGCCCAAACTCTTCAAAGTCCCGATGTCATCCGGGAGATGCGACGTATCCTCCAACTCCATCTCGAAGGGTTCTGAACCAAACCCTGATTGACCCGCCTAAGATCAGGAGGTTGGAACGTCTCTGCAAGCCAAGGATGAAGTCTTGAGATTGTCACCCCGCCTCAGTTTCGGTCGTAGCCGTTCATGGGGTGGGATAGGTGAGATCAAGCGACCTTCGTTTTCGGCTGGCTGATCGGTAAGAGAGAGGGGATCGAGTGACCTCGATGCTCGGCCTCGAAGCACGATGTTAGGTACTCCAGCACGTGACGGCCTTGCTGCCGGCAGGTCGCGACCACGCTCAGCGTCCGCTCCACGAACCGGCTCCCTCGCTGGCTATCCGTACCGCCGCTGATCCGTCGCCAGATCACCGCGAATCGCAACGCCCGCTCCGCCGCGTTATTCGTCGGCTCGATCCCTTTGACCCTGGCAAACGTCCACAGCCTGCTCTGTAGAAAACTCGGACTCGTATAACAATCATCACGTTATGTGTGATGATCCGAAGGATGATCTCTCGGCACTGGCTCCAATAGCTCCGCGCCCGCAGCGCGGCCCCCAGCCGCCGCTTGGCCATGCTGTTCACCGTCTCCACCTGCCACCGCTGACCATACTTCTTCTCGTCGAACCGCTGCTTCATCCGCCGCCGCCACCTCCCGGCCGGCGGCTTCTCCGACGACCGGCCCCGCTCCGGCGGGATCAGCGTGCGGATGCCGTACTCCCGCACATGCTCATGGACCCACTCGCCATCGAAGTCGGCGTCGGCCAACAGCGTCCCGATCCGCGCCCGGCCGACGGCCTGCTTGAGCGCCGCCTTGAATAGCACCAGATCCGAGGCCGGGCCCCGTCCGGGTACCGCCGCCAGCACCGGATGGGAGTGACAATCGGCGACCGGGACGACCTTGGGGTACTTCGAGTAAGTCGTTTCCTGCGTGCCTGTCCCGGCCTTCGACCGGCGTTCCACGTAGTATCGGCCGACGTGCCGCGATCCTATCCCGGTACCGTCCACGGCCGCCAGGGGGACCCGCTTCTTGCGGACCTTGTCGCGCAGTGCCCGGTCGAGCACGGCGTCGAACAGCTTGCGGGCCGATGCCGCCACCAGCAGCCGCGCCGCGGCCTTCTGGAAGGTGGTGAAGTGCGGCACGGGCTCCAGGTCGAGCAGGCGGGTCAGCTCGGCGTGGTCGGCCAGGTGCGCGGCGAGGCTGCGGTAGTCGACGCGGAGGAACTCCTTGCGCACCAAGCAGGCCAGGAGTTGGGGCCGGGTGGACTTCTTGGGGCTGTTGACGTGGCTGTAGGCCGGGATGGCTTCGCGGGCCGCGTCGTAGGCGACATGGATAACCCGGATCGGGGATTTGCTGGAAGTCACATCTCATAATACGGGACGGGCCGGTGGATGGTTCGTTGGTTTTCTACAGAGCATCCACAGCCTGCTCTGTAGAAAACCCCGATTCCTGGTGGTGTCCTACGCTGATTGAGTGGCGGGGCGAGTGAACCACTCCCGCCAGGTCCAGACATGATCGGACAGGCCCGCCGCCATCGCCGGCGACCGTCCCTGCCAGTGTCCCTCGCCGTCCTTGAC
>JAABUX010002186.1_pt1 | contig 28132 bp, 28 predicted proteins | sample 5561851 | NCBI WGS metagenome assembly JAABUX01 (sample SAMN10711883, study PRJNA513361) | rock metagenome | isolation source: Antarctica rocks | place: Antarctica: Victoria Land, Richard Nunatak red sandstone | collected 2016-01-03 | reverse complement strand
GACGCGGCGCACGATTATTGTCAGGGCCAGTTGATGCCGCGCGTGCTCGAAGCCAATCGCCACGAGCGCTTCGACCGCGAAATCATGAACGAGATGGGCGAGATGGGCTTCCTCGGCGCCACGCTCGACAGCCACGGCTGCGCCGGCGTCTCCTACGTCGCCTATGGCCTGATCGCCCGCGAAGTGGAGCGCGTCGATAGCGGCTACCGTTCCGCCTTTTCGGTGCAATCCTCGCTCGTCATGTTCCCCATCTGGGCGTTCGGCTCGGAAGCGACCCGCGACAAATATCTCCCGAAGCTGCGCACCGGCGAATGGGTCGGCTGCTTCGGCCTGACGGAGCCGGACGCGGGCTCCGACCCGGCCTCGATGCGCACGCGCGCCCGGGCCGTCGACGGCGGCTTCGTGCTGAATGGGACCAAAACCTGGATCACCAACTCGCCCATCGCCGACGTATTCGTCGTCTGGGCCAAGGACGACGCGGGCGACATACGCGGTTTCGTGCTCGACCGCGGGATGCCAGGCCTCTCGGCGCCGAAGATCGAGGGCAAGTTCAGCCTACGCGCGTCGATCACCGGCCAGATCGCCATGCAGGACGTATTCGTCCCGGCGGAACAGCTCCTCCCAGGCGTACGCGGGCTGCGTGGGCCGTTCTCATGCCTCAATAACGCCCGTTACGGCATCTCCTGGGGCGTGCTCGGCGCGGCCGAGTTCTGCTGGCATGCGGCCCGCTCCTACACGCTCGAACGGCAGATGTTCGGCAAGCCGCTCGCCGCTACCCAGCTCGTCCAAAAGAAGCTCGCCGACATGCAGACCGAGATCACCCTTGGCCTGCAAGGCGTGCTGCGGCTAGGGCGCTTGATGGACGAGCATCGGGCGGCGGCCGAGATGATCAGCCTGATGAAGCGCAATAATTGCGGCAAGGCGCTCGACATCGCCCGCGTTGCGCGAGACATGCATGGCGGCAACGGCATCAGCGACGAATACGGCGTCATCCGCCATGTGATGAACCTTGAGGCGGTGAACACCTATGAGGGCACGCACGACGTCCACGCCCTCATTCTCGGACGCGCGCAGACCGGCCTCTCCGCCTTCGGCTGAGACGGTTGCCGTCGAGCGCGTCGGCTTCGACGGCGACGGCGTCGCGCATCTTGCGAACGGCAGCCCGGCCTACCTCCCGCTGACTCTGCCAGGCGAGACCGTCCTCGCGCGGCCTACCGCCCGGCGTGGCGAGGGATGGGCGTGCAAGGCCGAGATCATCACCGCAAGCCCCGGCCGCGTCGAACCCCCCTGCCCCCATTTCGGCCCATGCGGCGGCTGTGCGCTGCAACACTGGGCCGATGCGCCTTACGCCGCCTGGAAGGGCGCTTTGCTTGGGCCGCCGGCCCAGCCCCTCGCCCGCACCCCACCCGGCGCACGGCGGCGTATCGACCTTGCCCTGCGTCGCGAGGACGGCCGCATCCTCATCGGCCTGCATCGCCGTCTCAGCCACGACATCGTGGACATGCAGGCGTGCCCGGTCCTCGACCCGCGTCTGTTTGCGGCCGTGACCGCGCTTCGTGAAATCCTCCCCACCCTCGACGCCTTGCGCCGCGCGGGCAGCGCGTTGCTGAACCTTCTCGATACCGGCCCGGACCTGCTGTTGCGGACGGATGCGGCACTGACGCCGGGCGACCGCACCCGGATCGCCATTTGGGCCGATGCCCACGCGATCCCGCGAGTTGCTTGGGCGCGCGGCGCCGGGCCGCCCGAGATCGCCGCCCAGCATGGCCCGGCGACGATACGGTTCGGACCGGGCCAGGTCGCGCCGCCACCGGGCGCCTTCCTCCAGGCCAGTCCCCAAGGCGAGGCCGCGATCCGCGCGGCCGTCCTGGCCGCCCTCCCCGCCCGCTTGCCGCCGCGTGCCCCGATCATCGAGCTCTACGCCGGCTGCGGCACGCTCACTTTCGCGCTCGCTCAACGCGCCCGCGTCCAGGCGTATGAGGGCGACCCGGCGGCCATCGCCACGCTGCGCCGGGCGGCCCACCCTCGCGTTAACGCGCACCTCCGCGACCTCGTCCGCCAGCCTTTGCAAGCCCGCGAGCTTGGTGCGGCAGCCGCGGTCGTGCTCGACCCACCCTGGGCAGGCGCCGGCATCCAAATTGCGCCGCTCGCAGCGGCCGCTGTCCCGGCAATCATCTACGTGAGCTGCAACCCCGCCGCCCTTACACGGGACGCCGCTATGTTGCTCGCCGCGGGCTACCGTCGCCAAAGCATCGTTCCGATCGACCAGTTCCTGTGGAGCGCCCGCGTCGAGGCCGTCGCCGTCTTCCGGCGCTAACTCTACCGCGCTACGCCGCGCCCCGCTGGCCCGTCGCTCCGCTCCTGCTCGGCCGCTTCGGCATCGCCGGGCTTCTTCTTTTCCTCCTCGATGACCAGCGGCGCCCCGCTTTCATCGCCCGTCTCGGCCTTCTCCAGCCCTTCTTGCGCTTTGTCAGACATGGAAACTCTCCCCGCAGCCGCAGCGGCCCTTTTCGTTCGGGTTCGTGAAAGTGAAACCCGCCTGCAAAGCCTTCACCTCGTAGTCCATCACCGTGCCGATCAGGAACAGGCTAGCCTTGCGGTCCACGAGCACGACCAATCCATGATCCTCGACCCGCTCGTCGCCGGGCCCGGCCGCATCGACCCAACTCATCTGATAGCTCAGCCCCGAGCACCCTTTGGTGCCGACGCCGATGCGCAGCAGTTTGCCGGCCTGGCCCTTCGCATAGAGTTGGCGCAGGCGGTCGGCCGCAGCGTCCGTCATCTGCATCAGCGGCGGCAGCGCCCGGCGGGGACGTGCCTCGATCATGCCTTCCATGCCACCCTCCTCAGAACATGTTCAATGCGAGCCGTGCGTCCTCGGTCATGCGGGACGGGTCCCACGGCGGGTCCCATACCGTCAGGACCTCGCATTCGCCGACGCCGGGCACGGCGAGAATCGCCTGGCGGACCATCTCGGGCAACTCCTGCGCGCTCGGGCAGGCCGGCGCGGTCAGCGTCATTTCGACCCGCACCCGCGGCCCCTCGATCTCGACCGTGTAGATCAACCCGAGTTCGTAGATGTTCACCGGGATCTCGGGGTCGTATACCGTGGCGCAGGCGTCGATCACCGCCTCCTCGGTCACGGCCGGCGCCACCTCACCCTCTGGCGTCCACGTTCCAACGCTGCCATCAGCCATTCTGCGTCTCCATTGCGTCCACCAGCGCCGACCACGGCAACGTCACGCAGCGCAGGCGAGAGGGATATTCGTGCACCGCCGAGAGCGGCTGCAAAGCGGCGTCGCAAGCGTCGCATCGCCCGGTGCGTGCCATCTCCCCCACCATATGGGCGAGCGCCCGCACCGCGTCGAGGTCCAGCCCGCGCACCGCCTCGCACATGAGGTCGGCGGACGCGGTCGTCACGTCGCAGCCCCGCGCCGTGAACCCGGCAGCCGCCACCCGGCCATCTTCGAGGCGGGCATACACGTCCACCCGGTCGCCGCACATGGGATTGTTGGCGCGCGCTTCGAGCACTGCGCCGTCCGGCCGTCCGGCATGGGCCGGGTGCCGCGCATGGGCCCGGATCGCATCGCTATACAGGTCGCGGGCGTCTAGCATCTAGGCAAGGAACCTCCGGACCTCGTCCAGGCTGTCCGCCAGGAAATCGAGCTCGCCTGCCGTCGTATAGACGCCGCAGGAAGCGCGCGCGGTGCTGTCCACGCCAAGGCGGCGCATCAGCGGCTCGGCGCAGTGATTGCCGGCGCGGATCGCGATCCCCTGGCGGTCCAGCAAAGTCGCTACGTCGTGGGCATGGCAACCGTCGAGCGTAAAGCTGAACACGCCGCCCCGGTCCTGCGCCGAACCCAACACGCGCAACCCCTCGACATCGGCGAACCGCCGCAGCGCGTGCTCGACCAGCCCAGCTTCATGGGCCGCGATCGCCTCCATGCCCAGCGATTGCACCCAGTCGATCGCCGCCCCAAGCCCGATCACCTCGAGGATCGCCGGCGTGCCGGCCTCGAACTTATGCGGCACCTCCGCCCAGGTGCTGCGCTCGAAGCTCACTGTGCCGATCATGTCACCCCCGCCCATGAAGGGCGGCATCCGCTCGAGCAGCGCCCGATGCGCCCAAAGCACGCCGACGCCCGTCGGGCCATAAAGCTTATGCCCGGTGAACACGTAGAAATCCGCCCCCAGCGCCTGCACGTCCACCGGCCGGTGCACAACCGCTTGGCTGCCATCGAGCAGCAGCAGCGCGCCATGCGCATGGGCAAGCTCCGCGATACGCGCGCCGGGCGTGACGCTGCCAAGCACGTTGCTCATATGCGTGACCGCGACGAGGCCCACCTTGCCGTCGGCCAGCAAGCGCTCGAGCGCCGCGAGATCAAGCTCGCCCGCGTCGCTGATCGGGCAGATCCGCAACTCGATCCCATGCGCGTCACGCAGCATCTGCCACGGCACCAGATTGGCGTGGTGCTCCATCTCGGAGATCACCACCGCCTGGCCCGGCACCATCACGCCACGTCCATAGCTATGCGCGACCAGGTTGATCGCCGCCGTGGTGTTGGCCGTGAACACGATCTCCTCGCGGGACGGCGCGTTGATCAGCCGCGCCACCTTGTCGCGCACCCCCTCATAGGCCGCGGAAGTGCGCTCGCTGAGCTGGTAGAGCCCGCGATGGACGTTGGCGTACTGGGTCTCCATCGCGCTCCGCATGGCGTCGATGACCGCACGCGGCTTCTGCGCGGACGCGGCGCTATCGAGGAAAACCAGAGGCTTGCCCCTGACCATCTCGCCAAGGATCGGGAACTCGGCCCGCACCCGCGCCACGTCGAAAACTGGCGCCACCGGCACAATCGCATTCATGCCAAACGCTCCCAAGCCTGATCGACCGCCGCATCGAGCAACGGCCGGGCCGCCTCTACCCCCACGATGTCCAGCGCATCAGCAAGGAAGGCGCGCACCAACATCCCCCGCGCTTCCGGCTCGGGCAAGCCACGGGACCGCAGGTAGAAAAGCGCATCCTGGTCAAGCTCCCCAACAGTCGCGCCATGACTGCACTTCACGTCGTCGGCATAGATTTCAAGCTCAGGCTTCACGTCGATTTCCGCGTTGGGCGACAGCAGCAGCGCCTGGCTCATCTGGTAGCCGTCCGTCTTCTGCGCCGCCCGCGCCACCTCGATCCGCCCCTGAAAAACGCCACGGGCATGGCCGGTCAGCACGTTCTTGACCGTCTGCCGGGACGCGCAACCCGGCGCCGCATGGCGCACCACGGTCGCGAAATCACCGTGCTGCGCGCCGCCCAGCAACTGCGCCGCGTTCAGATGCGCGATCGCCTTCGGACCCGACAACCTCGCCCGCATTTCGGTCCGGGCAAGCCGCGCGCCCAGCCCAAGCGCAAAGCTGTCGTACTCCGCACCCCCCGCCAACTCGACCTCGACCCGCGCAAGATGGAACGCCTCGGCCGCTTCATGCTGCAAGCGAACGTGCTGCAGCCGCGCACCTTCCGCGAGCGCGATATCGAAGAGCGGCGCATGCAGATAGGTGCCCCACCCGCGCGAGACCTCGATCAGCGCCAGGCGCGCGCCCGCCCCCAAGCGAACCCGGTGCCGTGGATGCGCCGAGACCGGCTGGCCTTCACCATGGCCGCGGTGATCAAGCAGGAGCACGCCCCCATCGACGCCAGCAGGCACGTCGAGAACCGCTCCATCCTCGGCAAGCATGGCATTCAACGCACCCACCGCGTCACGCTCGCCTGGCGGGGCAAGGCCAGGGTCGTCGCGCCAGGCCCGTGCGGAAAACAACGTAGGCAGCCGCGAAGCGCCAGGCTGGAACCGCCCATCTCTGAACACGAGCGCCGGGCCTGGAAGCGCCAGCTCATCCTCGTCGAACGACAGATTTACGGGCGGCGCCTGCCACGCCACGTCGTTGAGCAGCCGGAGATTGGTATATTTCCAAGCCTCGTCCCGCACGCCGGGCAAACCGCGCTCGCGAAGCGCCGCCGCGGCCGCCTGGCGGATTCCGGCGTCCCCCGGCAATCCCGCCTGAACAGCGTCGAAACGGGACAGGAACGCCTCCGTCCCTCGCTGCGCCACGGCGGTCATGCCGCCTCCGCGATCAGGCGCGCATAACCCTCCGCCTCAAGCTGCCGGGCCAACTCCGGCCCTCCGGAACGGACGATGCGCCCTGCCGCCAGCACATGCACCCGGTCCGGCACCAGATAGTCGAGCAAACGCTGATGGTGGGTGATCACCAGCGCCGAGAAATCCGGCGCCCGCAACGCATTCACCCCATCGGCCACGATCCGCAGCGCATCGATATCGAGCCCGCTATCCGTTTCATCCAATATCGCAAGCTTCGGTCGCAACATGCTCATCTGCAACACTTCGTTCCGCTTCCGCTCGCCGCCCGAAAAGCCCACGTTCACGTTCCGCTTCAGCACGTCGTCGGCCATGTGCAGCCGCTTCGCCTCGGCGCGCGCGAGACGCAGGAACGAAGGGGCGTCCAGTTCCGCCTCGCCCCGTGCCCGGCGCTGCGCATTCACCGCCGCACGCAGGAACGCCGCCTGGTTCACGCCCGGCAACTCGACCGGCGCCTGGAAGGCTAGGAAAAGGCCCGCCGCAGCCCTCTCCTCCGGCTCCATCGCAAGCAGGTCATGCGTCTCGAAATGCGCGGTCCCGCCCGTAACCTCGTAGCCCTCCCGCCCAGCCAATACGTAGCCAAGCGTGCTCTTGCCCGCCCCGTTCGGCCCCATGACGGCATGGATTTCGCCCGTCGGCACGGTAAGGCTCACACCCCGCAGGATCGGCTTGCCCTCAACTTCGCAAGTGAGTTCATCCACGCGCAGCATCAGCCAACAGACCCTTCCAGCGACACGGCAAGCAGTTTCTGCGCCTCGACCGCAAACTCCATCGGCAGCTCCTTCAGCACGTCCTTGCAAAACCCGTTGACGATCAGCCCCACCGCATCCTCCTGGGACAGCCCGCGGCTCCGGCAATAAAAAAGCTGGTCCTCGGCGATCCGGCTCGTAGTCGCCTCGTGCTCGACGCGCGCCGTCGCGTTCCGGCTCTCGATGTAAGGGACGGTATGGGCGCCGCAGTGGTCGCCGATCAGCAGGCTATCGCATTGCGTGTGGTTCCGCCCGCCCGCCGCCGTCCGCATCATGCGCACGAGCCCGCGATAGGTGTTGTCGCTCCGCCCCGCGCTGATGCCCTTGCTCACGATGGTGCTGCGCGTGCGCGGGCCGATATGGATCATCTTGGTGCCGGTATCGGCCTGCTGGCGGTTGTTGGTCAGCGCCACGGAATAGAACTCGCCAACCGAATCAGCGCCTTGCAACACGCACGAGGGATACTTCCAAGTGATCGCGCTCCCGGTTTCGACCTGCGTCCAACTTATTTTGCTGCGCGCACCCCGGCAGGCTCCCCGCTTGGTCACGAAGTTGAAGATCCCGCCGCGGCCTTCGCTATCGCCCGGATACCAGTTCTGCACGGTGCTATACTTGATCTGCGCGTCATCGAAGGCGACTAGCTCGACCACGGCGGCATGAAGCTGGTTCTCGTCTCGCTGCGGCGCCGTGCAACCCTCGAGGTAGCTAACATAGCTCGACTCTTCCGCGATGATCAGCGTCCGCTCGAACTGCCCCGTGTTGCGGGCATTGATGCGGAAGTAGGTACTCAACTCCATCGGACACCGCACGCCCTTCGGAATGTAGACGAAGCTGCCATCGGTGAACACGGCCGAATTAAGCGCACTAAAGAAGTTATCGGCCGCTGGGACAACGCTGCCGAGATACTTGCGCACCAGCTCCGGATGCTCCCGCACCGCCTCGCTGATCGGGCAAAAGATCACGCCCACCTTGGAAAGCTGCTCGCGAAACGTGGTCGCGACAGAAACACTGTCGAACACCGCATCCACGGCGACGTTGCTGCTTTCGACGCCAGCCAGCGCCGCGCGCTCGCGCAACGGGATGCCGAGCTTCTCGTACATGGCAAGCAATTCGGGGTCCACGTCGTCGAGCGACTTCGGCGCCGGTCGCTTCGGCGCAGCGTAATAGTGGATCGCCTGGTAATCGACCGGTTCGTAGCCGAGCTTCGCCCAGTCCGGCTCCCGCATCGTCTGCCAGGCGGCATAGGCGCGGAGCCGCCATTCGAGCAGCCATTCCGGCTCGTCCTTGCGCGCCGAGATCATCCGGATCGTATCCTCGGACAATCCCGCAGGCGCGATGTCCATCTCGATCGCGGTCTCGAAGCCATACTTGTAAGGCTGGCCGGTCGTGGCATGAACGGTGTCGAGTGTCTCGGCAACAGCGGGCATCTGGTAATCCTGGCTAAGCGATGGACAGGGCAGCGAGGCGGGCGGGCCGGGTCGGGTGCGCCGCGAGTTGGGCGAGGGTGACGCCCTCGAGCGCCTCACGGACGGCGGCGTTCACCGGGTCCCAGCGGCCACGGACGGGGCAGCAATGCTCGGCCTCGCAGAGGGTGGCCGAGTGTTCGACGCAGGCGGTCAGCGCGATCGGGCCGTCGATCGCGGTCACGACGTCGGCGATCGACACGAGGTCGAGGGGACGCGCAAGCCGATAGCCGCCCCGCGCACCACGTTGGCTCGCCACCAGCCCCGCGCCGGCTAACGCCTTGAGAACCTTAGCGACCGTCGGTTCCGGCACGCCGGTCGCAACGGCGATGCCAGGCGCCGTCTCAACCGCGCCCGCACCCGCGAGGCGCACAAGCACCACAACGGCATAATCGGTGAGCTTCGAAACCCTGAGCATGGCGTCCCTCAACCGGACCCGACCAGTCCTGATTGATCGCAGATGAGGCCTGGGCGTCCCCGCGTCAAGGCTCTAAGCTGGGATAAAGGAGGGTGGCATGGGGGTTCGCCCGGTCATGGCGCGGCACGCCGTGAGCCTGATTGCGCTTCGCGACGGCACGCACGTGCTGATGGGCCTGCGCGGCGCTAGGCATCGTTTCATGCCGAACCGGCTGGTGTTCCCGGGGGGTGCGGTCGATCGTGGCGATGCGCGCGCGGAGGCGTCGGTGGAACCCGGCGCCGAGACGCTGGCGCGCCTTGCGCGCGCGGCGAACCAGGGCCTTGCCCGCGCCCTGTGCGTCGCCGCGGCGCGTGAGTTGGAGGAGGAAACCGGGCTGTCGCTCGGTTCGCCGCCGGACCTCTCCGGGCTGCAATACCTGTGCCGCGCCGTGACGCCGCCCCCGCAGCCAGTGCGCTTCAACGCCCGCTTCCTGGTCGTGGACGCGGCGCGGCTCACCGGCACGCTGGCCGGGTCAGGCGAGCTGGAGGACCTGCGCTGGTACGCGATTGCCGACGCGCTGGCGCTCGATCTCGCCCTTGTCACAGGCGAGGTGCTCCGCGTGCTGCAGGCTTGGCTCGCGCTGAGCGCCGAGGCCCGGCAGGCTCGCGCGAACACGCCGGTGTTCCGGCTCCGCCGCTGGGGAGAGGAGCACCGTTAACCCGCCTTTAATGTCTCTACGCCATGATGCCCGGGTGTCCGAAACTCTCCTCCGTCGCACCGAGACTTTCAGCGCCTCCCTCCTTGCGGCGGTGTTGGCGCTTGTTCCCGAGGCGGTGGTCGTGCTGGATCACGACGGCCGGTACGTGATGGTAAGCCCCGGCTTCACCAGGCATTTCGGCTGGCCGGCAGCGCAGGCCATAGGGCGGCATTTTACTTTATTCCTAGACGAGGCGGAGCACGCCGTGGCGCTCGCGGCCCATGACGCTGCAATGCAAGGGGCGGGTATCGCGTCCGATGCGACGCAACCGCGGCGCCATCGCTGTGCGGATGGGACTATGCTCCCGTGTCAGGCGTGCAGCCGGATCATGGAATCAGGTGGACGGAGATACCGGATTGTGTTGCTGGCGCCCCAGCCGGCAGCCCGTCCTCGCCTGGTGGTCGCGGGACGGCTGCAGGTCATTGGGCTGGAACAGGCGCGTGAGCACTTCGGGCCGCGCTGGGAGGCTGTTTCGGAACGTGTCTTCGCCACGGCCGAAGCCGTTATCCGGCGGGGGCTCGATCGTTCCGACGTGATGAACCGTAGCGAGGATGGTTTTGTCATCTGCTTTGCAGGGTTGGACGCAGAGGAAGCAAGCCTCAAGGCGGCCACTCTGAGCGAGGAGGTCACGCGCTGCCTTGTGGGAGAGATTGCCGAAAGCGGAGCCCGGATCGTGGCTTTCACGGCGGAAATCCCGGTTCCACCCGAGACGGGGCCGGACGACGTCCCTCAAGTGCTCCGCCAGGGGCTTGCCGCCGCCCAAAGCCGGGCGCTCAGCGACGCGCACGCCGTTCTCGCGGAGGCAGCCTCCAACGCACTTCTCCGGCCGGATCCCGTGCTGCATCTCAGTGGCCGGCATAGCGGATTGCTGATCGCCGACATCGACGACGGCGTGCGAGGCCGGCTGATCGGCTTGGCCACCCTGGGCTGGACGGGGCAGGAGCCGGACCTGCCGGCCGAGCTCGTCTTGCTGCGCGTGAGGCTGGCCTGCACTTGGCTGGCGCAAGCGGAGCGCACGGCCGCGCTGATCGTGCCGGCGCCTTGGGCGAGCCTCAGCCAGCGTCGCGTGCTCGAGCGGGTGGCGCGCGCGCTTTGGGATGTGCCGCGGGCGATCCGCGAGCGCCTGGGCTTCGAGTTGCGCGGGGTGCCGCCGGACGTGTCCCGCGCCAGGCTCACCGAACTCGTGGCTGCGCTCACGACTTTGGGGCGCCCTCCTTCCGTCGAACTTCCTTCCCCAGCGAGCGCTGGCCTGCTCGAGGGCGTGGTGCAACGCCTCAGCCTGGTCAGCATCCATGCCGACGCGCTGCTCCTGCCGGGGGTCGCGCGGGCTGAAACGCTCGTGCGCGAACTCACGGCGTGGCGGGCCAAGCTCCTCGTCCATGGCCTTGACCGGGAAGAGCAGCTTGTCCCGCTCTATTCGCTTAATGTCCCGCTGATCGCCGGGCGCGCGCTCGACGGCGGCGACCCTCAGCGGTGATCCGCCCGTCGCCACCCCGCCGAGCTCTCGACGGCCCGGCCCTCGGCCACCAGCTTGCCCAGATGCGCCACCACGTTCCGCTCCGCCGCCCGGCGCAGCATCGGATCGAGCTGCGAGTACAGCAGGTCCACCATGTCCAGAGGACTCCCGGGCACGTCGCCGAGTGCTGCCAGGATCGCCGCTTCACGGGCTTGCCGATGCGCCATCAGCGCCGCGACGAACGGACGCGGGTCAGGCAGCCGCGGCCCGTGGCCCGGCAAGTACGATATGTCGGAACGGCCGAGCAGGCGCTCAAGGCTTTGGAAATATGCGGTCATGTCGCCACCAGGCGGACTCACGATGCTGCTCGACCAACTCATGACGTGGTCCCCGCTAAACAGGGTCCCGTCCGCCATCGCGAAGGACAGATGGTCCGCCGCATGGCCCGGCGTGTAAAGGGCCGTGAGCCCGGCGACCTCACTGCCCTCATCGAGCGGCACGTCCGGCACAAAGCCGGGGACCGCAGGGCGCGCGTAGGCGTGGACGGGAGCGCCAGTCGCCGCCTGCAGCGCGGCGGCAGCGCCGTAATGGTCCTGGTGCGTGTGCGTAAGCAGGATGCGGCGCACCGTGCCGCCGGCCGCGCGCAGCACCTCGGCGACGTGCGCCGGATCGTCCGGCCCAGGGTCGAGCACGGTCACGCCGTCCGGTCCGTCCAGGAGATAGGTGTTCGTCCCGAAATACGTCATCTTGCCGGGGTTGCGGGCCACGATGCGCCGAACCGCCGGATGGACGCGCTGGGCGACGCCGCGCAGCGGCTCCGGCTCAGTCAGGAAATCAGTCAAACCAAGCCTCCGCCTCCATGCAGACATGCCCGGAAGGATCGACGGTGCGCAGGCGCCAGCCATCCGCCTCCCAGCCCTGCAGCGCTAGCGCCGCGCCGGCGAAAGCCGGACGCTGGCCACGGAATCGAAACCGCGCGAGGCGCCGGTCCGGATGCGCCACGCGCACGAGGCCCGCGAGCAATGTCGCCTGCAACGGGCCATGGACGACCAGCTCGGGATAACCTTCCACATCCCGCACGTAATCCGCGTCGTAATGGATGCGATGGCCGTTGCCAGTCAGCGCCGAGTAGCGGAACAGCAGCACGCTATCCGGGACGAGCGTCGCGGCAAGGCTGCCAAGCGGGGCTGGACTGGCCAGCGCCGAGTCCCGCACGGGCGCACCCTCAGCCGCCCGGTACACGATCGTTTGCAGCTCCCCGATTGCCGGGCCGTCCGCGCCGGCGATGGTATGCTCCACCTCGACGAATACGAGCCGCCCGCTCCCGCCCTGCTTCTCCCGCACGGCACGGATGACGCTTCGGCGCGCAACCAGGCTATGCACCGGCAACGGCCCCAGCACGCGCACCTCGCCCCCCGCCCACATCCGTCGTGGCAGGTCGTGCACAGGAGGCAGGAAGCCACCTCGGGCCGGATGGCCATCCGGCCCGAGCGCCTCGGGCGGCACCCATTCCTGGAATAACGCCCAGTGCCAAAGCGGCGGCAGCGTGTCCGGCGTCGGAACGCCAAGTGTGGCGGCGAGCCGGCTCAGCAACTCCGGCGTCACCCGGTCGCGATCCTCGCGGTGTCGTCCGACATAGTCCGAGTAAGTCAACCAGCCCTCTCCACCGTTCAGCCGCCTAGTTAAATGACTGCAACTCTGCGGCACCGTGCACCCTGCAGCAAGCTGCCGCCCCTTGTTGGCCGGGCATCGCTACAATAGCACGTCCGCCATGACCGATGACGACATCGCCCGCCGCACCCTCGCCCGCTACCGTGGGGCCGCCACAGGGCTGCTCGGCCTCATGGTCGCGATCACCCTGCTCAGTACGCTCCTGCCGCCGGGCTGGGCGCGTGGGCTGATCGAATCTGGCGGCAAGGCAGGCGTGGTCGGGGGCCTCGCCGACTGGTTCGCGATCACTGCGCTGTTCCGGCACCCGCTCGGGCTGCCGATCCCGCACACGGCGATCCTCCCCCGCCAAAAGGCGCGGCTCGGCCGCACGCTCGGCAATTTCGTGGCAAGCCACATCTTTACCGAAGCCGATGTCGGTAGGGCCTTGGCGCAGATCGACCTCCCCGCCGTCTTCGCGCAGTTCCTCGGCGACCGTGAGGCGTCGCGGCCGGCCGCAACAGAGATCACGGCGCTTGTGCCGCGGCTGCTTGCCTCGGTGGAGGACGGGCGGGCCCGGCGGCTGATCGCCCGGATCGCCCCGCGGCTGGTCGGCGGCCCCGGCGCCGGCCGCGTCCTGGCCGGCGTGCTGCGCAGCCTGGTCGAGGGCGGGCGGCACCAGGACGTGCTGGGCTTCGTCCTCGGCGAACTCCGCCGCAACCTCGACGCGCGCGAGGCCGAGTTGCAGGCGGTCATCGAGGACAAGGTCCGCGACAAGGGCGGCCGGCTGCTCGGCTGGGCGATCGGCGCGCAGATCGCCGCCCGCGTGATGGCGGCGATCCGCGAGGAGCTCGACCGCGCGGGGCCGGACCAGTCGCCGCTGCGGGACGCCTTCGACGAATGGGCGCGCCGTGAAATCGACCGCCTCGAGAGCGACCCGGCGCGCACCCGCGAGATCGGCACGGCGCTCCGCCGCTTCGTCGGGCATGAGACCGTGCAGGCATGGCTCTGGGACATCTGGTCGCGGCTGCGCCTCGGGCTCGAACGCGACGCGCGGGCACCCAGCGGCCATACCGTCCGGCTCGTGGAAGGCGCGCTCGCCAACCTTGGCGGTGTGCTCGCGAGCGATGCGGGAGCCCGCGCGCGCCTTCAGGCCGCCGCCGAGCGCGTCGTGGCCACCCTCCTGCCCACGCTGCAAGCAAGGCTTGCCGAGTTCGTGGCGGGCGTCGTCGCGAGCTGGGACGCCGCCACGGTCACCAACCGGATCGAGCTTCGCGTCGGGCCGGACCTGCAGTTCGTCCGCGTCAACGGCACGCTCGTCGGGTGCCTCGCCGGCGCGTTGCTCTATGCCGCAATGCGTCTCATCCTGGGCGCGGCGGCGCCATGACCCGCGCCATCGCGGCCGCAATCGCGCTGGCGAGTTGCTCGATCCGATAGGGCTTGCGCAGCACGGCCAACCCGGTGATCTCGGTATCGCCCTCGAAGCCGGTCATCAGCAGCACCGGCAAGCCGGGACGACGCCGGGCCGCCTCCCGCGCGAGGGTCGCGCCGTCCATGTTGCCCGGCATCAGGATATCGGTGAGCAGGAGGTCGACCGGGGTTCCCGCCTCAAGCACCGCAAGCGCCTCGGCCGCAGTCGGCACACGCTTGGAACTATGCCCGAGCTGCGCCAGGAGCTGGGCGGCGACCACGGCCACCGCCTCGTCATCCTCGCAGAGCAGCACCCGCACCGGCGTCTGGTGCGGCGTGGCGGCGATGTCGGGCGGAAAATGGTCGCACGCCGGCAGCAGGATCGAGACCGTCGTGCCACGCCCAGTCTCGCTCCTGACCCGGACGACGCCGCCGCTTTGCCGCACGAAGCCATACACTTGCGCGAGGCCGAGCCCGATTCCCTGTCCCGGCGGCTTCGTGGTGAAAAACGGCTCGAACAGCCGGGCCTGCACGACGGGCCCCATCCCCATGCCGGAATCCGTGACGGATAGCCTCACGAATTCGCCATCGAGTCCATCTGGATCGAGCGCCGCGGTCCGGTGCTCCGCCTCCACCTCGATCAGCAGCTCGCCGCCGCCCGGCATCGCGTCGCGCGCATTGAGCGCGAGGTTCAGCAGCGTAAGCTCAAGCTCGGCGGTGTCCACCTCGACCAGCGGAATATCGGCGGCAACCCGCTTCCGCACGAGGATGTTGCCCCGCAACGCCCGCGACAGGAGGTCATGGACATGCGCGTCGAGCCACGCGCCAAGGTCGATCGGCTCCGCCCGGAGCGACTGGCGCTGGCTGAAGGCGAGCAGGCGCCGCACCAGGTCGGCCCCGCGCTGGATCGTCTGCTGCAGCGGCTCGAATAGCTTGATCCGGCGCGCCGGGTCGTCGGTCCGTTCCAGCAAGGTCAGGCCGCTCGTCAGCACCTGGAGGAGATTGTTGAAGTCGTGCGCGACGCCGCCGGTGAGCTGTGACAGCGTTTCAAGCTTCTGCGCCTGGCGCAGCCGCTCCTCCATGGCTCGCTGCTGCGTCACGTCGCGAGCCGCGCCAAGCAGGCGGATCACCTGCCCGGCCCCGTCGTGCAGCGGTGCGAGCGCCACGTCGAAGACCCGCATCTCGCCCTTGAGCGCCGCCGTGACCGTGAAGCGATGCGTCTGGCCCAACGCGACGCAGCGGCGGCACTCGGCCATCATCCGGTCGGCGGTGTCCGCCGGCAAGATTTCAGACGGCGCCTTGCCCGCCACGTCCGCGCGGCGCAGCCCCAAAGCCCGCTCGGATTCCGGATTGAGGTCGGCATAGTGGATGTCGCCACCGGCCACGTCGAGAACGAAAAGCGGCTCGGGAAAGTTCTGGAAGTAGCTACGGAACCGCAACTCACTCTCTTGCAACGCGCTGGCTCGCTCGGCCGCCCGGCTCTCCAGTAGGCTGTTCAGCCCGCGCAGCGCCGCCGCCTCCTGCCCGAAACGCCGTTGCCGCCGCCGCTGCCGCAAAGCGACCCGCACCGCTGAGAGCAACGCCTCCCCGCCGAGCGGGCGCTCGAGCAGGACCGCAGAACCAAGCGACCCGAGCAGCGTCGACCGGGACATGGCTGGCGGGGGTGGCGCCCCCAGCACCAGGATCGGCAGGTCCGACCAGTTCGGCTGCGCGGCGATCCAGTCCCGCAACGCCTCGAGCGCGGTGCCGGCCAGCTCCTCCTCAATCGCCACCGCCGCGGCGACGTCGTCGTGCAGCGCGGCGACCAGAGACGCGAGGTCCGGGCATTGCTGCGGCTCGGCTCCGACTTCTGCCAGGGCCCGGCCGATAGTCGCGGCATCTTGGCAGTGCCGCGTCAACAGGAGGATGCGCGGACTCAAGCGGCCACTCCCCTGCGCATGCGGGCCAGATCCTTATTCGCTGGAGCCATCCCGTTCATGACCAACCCAAACACCGCGGCCAAGGCGGGGTTGCACACGGCCGGCGCACGCGCCCACATGAAGCCCGGAGACACCAGGATGCGACTAGGTGTTTGATCCCGGACTTTGGTGGCGCATTCTTGTCATCTGACTGGAAGGATGCGCTATGGGCGGAGGTTCTTTCCGCGGCTGCGGAATAGTCCGGCCTGCCACTGCCGCCACCGCAGCACCGCCCACGCCACGATGGCGGAGAGTAGCGCCACCGGGATGAGCACCGCCGCTACCGAAATCGCCAGCGCCGCAACCGCGATCCCGCCGGCAATCGCCGCGAGCAGCCCAGCCGCCAGGACAAGGCGCGTTGACCATGCCATCCCAGCCGGTCGCCGGAACCGGCCATCCGGGAGCATGTCAATCGTCGGCGGCGACCTCATATCCATGATCGCGAACGTGGCTCGCCCCGCCCGCGCCTTCAAGAGGCTCGCCTTCCGGCCGCGTCGCGACCCTGCTAAAACAGATTCGGAGCAACCCATGCGCTTAACCATCCTTTTCGCTCTTGTCGCATGTCCAGGGACGGTATGGGCCGCCGGCGGCGTGCAGGCGACGAGCGCCTGGGCGCGCGCCACGCCGCCGGGCCAGGACGTAGGTGCCGCCTATGTCACCCTGACGAGCCCAGCCGCCGATCGCCTGACCCGCGTCGCTACCCCGATCGGCATCGCCCAGGTCCACTCCATGACGATGGACGGGCCGGTGATGCGCATGCGCCCGGTCGACGCCCTGCCGCTGCCGGCGGGCCAGCCGGTCACGCTCGGGCCTGACGGGTACCACATCATGCTGACCCACCTGCAAAAGCCGCTCGTCGCCGGGCAGAGCTTCACGATGCGCCTCACCTTCGAGCACGCGCCGCCGCTCGACGTACCCGTCCGCGTTGAGCGGCTCGGCGCGCGGGGGCCGCAATCTTGAACCGGCGGCGCCTGCTGCTGCTCGCCCCGGCGTCCCTGTCGGTCGCCGGGCTCGCGGCCGCCGGCATTCTATGGATCGAGCAGCCGGGAGCGGCGAATGCGAGCATCGGCGGCCCGTTCGCATTGCAGGACGGCAATGGCCGGACAATCACCAACCTGGACTTCCGGGGCAAGGTCATGCTCGTCTATTTCGGCTACACGCATTGCCCGGATGCCTGCCCGACGGCGTTGCAGGACATGGCGGACGCGGTCGACAAGCTCGCCCCGGCGGACCGGCAGCGTGTCGCGATCGTCTTCGTCACGATCGATCCCGCAAGGGATACGCCGGCCGTGATGAAGGATTACGTCAGCGGCTTCGACGCCCCGATCACCGCCCTCTCCGGCAGCGCCGCCGCCATCGCCAAAGTCGCCGACGAATACCGCGTATTCTATGCCAAGCAACCCGAGAAAGATGGCGAATACAGCATGGACCATAGCAGCATCATCTACATCATGGACGGGAACGGCCGCTTCGTCGGGACTTTCTCGCCGCAGGACACGCCGGTGACGATGGCCTCCAAAATCCGGACGGTGCTGGCTTAGATGGAGGGCGCGCGGACCCATCTGCCGGTCGATCTCTCGGGATTGCGGGTCGCGATAACCGCCGGCGCGGGTGGCATCGGCCGCGTGGTCGCCGACCATTTCGCGGCCTGCGGCGCGTCGCCCTTCGTCTCGGACGTGGACGACGCCGCGCTCGCGGCCAGCCCGCACCCGGCCATGCGCGCCGATGCCGGGTCCGCCGCCGAGCTCGACGCCTTCATGGACGCGGCGATCGGCCACCTCGGCGGCCTCGACGTGCTCGTGAACAACGCCGGGATCGCCGGGCCGACGGCGCCGGTCGAAGAGGTCGATCCCGCGGCGCTCGAAGCGACGTTGCGGGTCGATCTCGCCAGCATGTTCCATTGCGCCCGCCGAGCCGTGCCCGCGCTGCGCGAAGCAGGCGGCGGCAGCATCGTAAACCTCAGCTCGGCGGCCGGAAAGTTCGGCTTCCCGCTGCGAAGCCCCTACGCCGCCGCCAAATGGGGCGTGATCGGCTTCACCCGCACCCTCGCCATGGAGCTTGGGCCCAGCGGCATCCGCGTCAACGCGCTTCTGCCGGGGCTGGTGGACGGCCCACGGATCCGCCGCGTGCTCCGCGCGAAGGCGGCGGCGCGCGGCGTCTCCGACAACGCCCAGACGGAAGCGACCTTGGAGACCGTGAGCCTGCGGTGCTTCGTCACCCAGCAGGACATCGCCAACATGGCGCTTTACCTGTGCAGCCCGTTCGGTCGGACCATCACCGGCCAGGCGCTCAGCGTCGATGGCGGGCTGGAGGGCCTTACCTAGCCGGCCGGCTTGAAGCGGAACATGTGCCACGGCCCGGTATGGGTCGCGCCCTTCTTGTGCCACGCCGCCATGCCCTGGATGTCGCTCGCCGTCACGAGCAGCGACCCGTCCGCCATCTCGGCCATGCTGTCCGGCCATTGCAGCAGGCTACCCTGCAGGACGGTCTGCAGCTTGCCGTCGGCAGCCCGCCGCTTCACCGAATTATCCTCGGGGCTAGTGATGTAGAAGCGCCCGTCTCGCGCGATCCAGAGCCCGTCGGCAACGACCGACGGCCCGGCAACCTGCACGTCCGGCGTGTCGGCACGGAGCGACTCGGTGCTCGCGCTGAACAGGGTGCGCCCTGTGACCTCCTGCCAATAGAGCGTCGCCCCGTCCGTGCTAAGGGCGATGCCATCGGCAGCAAAACTGGGCCCGCGCCCATCCGGGCGACGAAGCTCATGCCCATCCGCGTGCACGACAACGCCAGGCTGCGGCTGCGTGCTAGGCGCCCCATCAAGCAGCCGAGTAATCTTCCCAGCCTGAAGATCGACGGTGAGCAGGGCGCCCTTGGCGCCCGAATCGGTGAGATAAGCCCATTTCCCGTCCGGGCTGACGCGCACGTCGTTCAGGTAACTGCCCTGCGGGGCAACGCTCGTGTCGAAGGCGATGTTCTGGACAACCTGGTTCGTCTTCAAGTCCACCTTCAGGAGCTTCGGCCCATCCGGGATGATGAACTCGAGGCCGGGGGCGGCAGCGTCCACGATCCACAGGAAGCCCTGGGCATCGACGGTCACACTCTGCACGCAGATGAAGTGATCCTTGGGCGTAAGCGGCTTGATATTCCGCCAGGCGTTCCACTCGGCGTTGGGATACGGGACGAGCTTGCCGCCCTTCAGCTCGGCGACGGACACCGCGGTATCCGTCTCCCAGCGCGGCGAGCAAACGAAAATCCGCCCGTCCTGGGTTGCGGCAACACCCGTGCATTGCTCGTCGTAGCTCGCGAAAGGCTTGAGCGGCGCAGGAGTGGCGGCAGCGGGTAGCGCGGTCGCGGCAGCGGCGACAGACAGGAAATCTCGGCGAGCCAGCATGAGGGAACTCCAGGTTAACGCGCCAGCAACGCCGATCCGCGCTAAGTGTTGCCTTGCTCGTCCTCGGGAACGTCGTCGTCCGGGCCGTAGTAGAGGGCGGCGCACTCGTCGGCCAGGACGCGCCCGACCACCTCGACATCGTCGCGATAAGCGTCGTGCAGGAAGTTCATCGTATCGAGGTAGCGGTCCTCGAAATACATGCGATGCACCTGGTCGCGCTCGGCACCGTGTACGATACGGCCGATATGGGCCCAAATGCTCGCCATCGTGCACATGCCGCAGGGCTGCAGCGTGCTGTAGAGCGTTGCCCCGCGCAGGTCGTCCTGCCCCAGTACCTCGCAAGCCCGGCGCATGGTGACGATCTCGGCGTGGGCAGTCGGGTCGTGACGGATGCCGACCTCGTTATGGCCGCGTCCCACAATCCGGTCGTCGAGGACGATTACGCACCCGATAGGCGAGGCGCCGGGCTTCGTCGCACCCTCGCGAGCGATGGCGATGGCCTCCCGCATCCAGCGTAGATCGCCCGGAGTGGCAGCGTCAGGGCTGGCGGCACCGGACGAGGCGCGATCTGAAGAGGCAGGTCCAGTGCTCATCCGCCTCAAAGACGCCGCCAGCGGCTAAGTTCCCGAGCATGCCGGATCAGAAGTTAGTCGGCGCTTACCGGCACCCTTCTGATCGGCCCGCCCACTGCAACAAAGACGCTAGGACCCAAGGCGAAAATCCGCTAGCTACGCAGACTTCGTCATGATCTCGTCCGCGATATTGCGCGGCACCGGATCGTAATGGTGGAACTGCATCGTAAAGCTCGCACGGCCTTTCGTCATGCCGCGCAAGTTGCTGATGTAGCCGAACATCTCCTTCAGCGGAACATGGGCGCGCACCATCACGGTGCTCCCGCTGCTGTCCTGGCTCTGGATCACCCCCCGGCGGCGGTTGAGGTCGCCAACCACATCGCCGACATGGTCCTGCGGCATCGTGACCTCCACATCCATGATCGGCTCTAGGATGATGGGCGCCGCCTTCTTCATGCCGTCCCGGAAGCACGCCTTGGCGGCGATCTCGAAGGCAAGCGCCGAACTGTCCACGTCGTGGTACTTGCCGTCCACCAGGCTGTACTTGAAATCGACCGTGGGGAAGCCCGCGAGCACACCCGTCTCGGCCTGGTTCCTGATGCCTTTCTCGACCGCCGGGATATACTCCTTGGGGATCGAGCCGCCGACCACCTTGTTCTCGAAAACGACGCCCTGGTTCCGCTCAAGCGGCTCGAACAGGATCTTGACCTCGGCATACTGGCCGGAGCCGCCCGTCTGCTTCTTATGGGTGTAAATCTCCGTATGGGGCCGCGAGATCGTCTCGCGATAGGCGACCTGCGGCGCCCCGATATTGGCGTCCACGCCATACTCGCGCTTCAGGCGGTCGATGATGATTTCCAGGTGCAGCTCGCCCATGCCGGAAAGGATCGTCTGGCCGGTTTCCTGGTCCGTCTTAAGGCGAAGCGAAGGGTCCTCGCCCGCCAGTTTCTGCAAGCCGAGCGTCATCTTCTCGACCCCGTCCTTCGTCCTAGGCTCGACCGAGATGTCGATGACCGGCACGGGGAAGGCCATCCGCTCGAGCACCACCGGGTCCTCGGCCGAGGCGAGCGTGTCGCCGGTGCCGGTGTCCTTGAGGCCGACGAAGGCGGCGATGTCGCCCGCATGCACCTCCTTGATCTCGGCCCGCTTGTCCGCATGCATCTGGAACATGCGGCCGATGCGCTCGCGATGGTCCTTCGTCGTGTTCATGACCGTGTCGCCGCTCTTCAGCGTGCCGGCATAGACGCGCACGAAAGTAAGCGCGCCGTACTTGTCGTTGATGATCTTGAAAGCCAGCCCGGCAAACGGCGCATTCGGGTCGGCCTTGATCCGGCGCCGGTCGTGCCCGACCACCTCGTCCTCGCCTTTCTCCGCGGCAATAGCGATGCCCGGCACGTCGATCGGGCTCGGCAGGAAGTCCAGCACCGCATCAAGAAGCGGCTGCACTCCCTTGTTCTTAAACGCGGTCCCGCAAAGGACCGGGCGGAATGCACCGGAGATCGTACCGGCCTTGATGCACCGCTTCAGCGTCTCGACGGAAACATCGCCCTTGTCGAAATACTCTTCCATCGCCGCATCGTCGACGCTCAGCGCCGTGTCGAGCAGGGTCTGGCGGTACTCGCGGGCCTTCTCGACGAGGTCCGCCGGGATTTCCTCGTCATGGAACTTCGCGCCGAGCTCGCCGCCCTCCCAGATGATCGCCTTCATCGTGACCAGGTCGACAACGCCCACGAAGGTGTCCTCGATGCCGATCGGCAACTGCAGCGGCAGGGCGACGATGTCGAGCTTTTCCTTCAATGAATCAAAGGCGCGGTAGAAATCCGCCCCAGTGCGGTCGAGCTTGTTGATGAAGATGATGCGCGGCACGTTGTAGCGGTCGGCGAGGCGCCAGTTGGTCTCGCTCTGCGGCTGAACGCCGGCCACGCCCTCGATAATGAACACAGCGCCGTCGAGCACGCGCAAGCTGCGGTTCACCTCGATGTTGAAGTCGATGTGGCCCGGCGTGTCGATGATGTTGATGCGGTGGCCCTTCCACTCGCAGGTGACGGCGGCGGAGGTGATCGTGATGCCGCGCTCACGCTCCTGCTCCATGTAGTCGGTCGTGGTGTTGCCCTCGTGCACCTCGCCGATGCGGTGGGACACGCCCGTGTAGTAGAGGATGCGCTCCGTCGTCGTCGTCTTCCCCGCGTCGATATGCGCGGTGATGCCGATGTTGCGGATTTTTTCGAGGGCGGTAATGGTCGAGGTAGTGCCGGACACGGGAAAGCCTCCATGCAGCTTCGGGCGCAGCGAGGCCCCTGCCCCGTGCGCCCGTGCTTGCGATTTCCGGGAGTAGATGCGCCCGCCTTGCGTTGTTTGCAAGCATTCGTAACCCTCCGACACAGAGAAGCGGCGTAGGATCACAGTTATGGATGCCGCCACCCCCTATGTCGCGTTGTCCCGTTTCGGCCTTGGCCGGCGCGGGACCGAAGCGCTGCCAACCAATCCTGCGAGCTGGCTCGAGAGCCAGCTTGGCGGCGCGGATGGACCTGCGGCCACGACGATTGCCGCCGGGTTCGCGGCGCTGCAACAGGTCATCGAGACCAAGCCGGGACCGGGCGACCCGAACCCGGTGCGCGCCCTGTTCCAGACCGACATCGCCGCACTGGCCGAGGCTGCGCTCACGACGGCGGCCCCGTTCCGTGAGCGCCTCGTGCATTTCTGGGCCAACCACTTCACGGTCAGCGTGCGCGACGGGCAGGTCGCGGCGTTTGCAGGCGATTTTGTTGCAAGCGCGATCCGGCCGCATGTGACGGGCCGGTTCGGCGACATGCTGCTCGCGGTCATGCGGCATCCGGCGATGCTGCTCTACCTCAACCAGGCGGGCAGCATCGGCCCGAACAGCCCAGCCGGGCGCCGGACGCACCGGGGCCTAAACGAGAATCTCGCCCGGGAAAGCCTGGAACTGCACACGGTTGGAGTCGTCAGCGGCTACACGCAGGAGGACGTGACGAGCTATGCGCGTATCCTGACCGGCTGGAGCCTCGACCGCCAGCCGCCCAATGCCGGGTTCCGCTTCCGTCCGATGGCGCACGAGCCGGGGGCGAAGGCGCTGCTCGGCCGCCAGTTCCCCGAAGGCGAGCAGGGCGGGATCGAAGCGCTTGCTTTCCTCGCCGGCCACCCCGCGACGCATCGTCACCTCGCGACCAAGCTCGTCCGGCATTTCGCGACCGATGACCCGGCGCCGGGCGACGTGGCGGTTATAGAGGCGGCGCTGCGCGACACGGGTGGGGATTTGGGCGCCGCGGCGCGAGCCCTCACGCGCCTGCCAAGCGCCTGGCGCCCACTTGCCAAGCTGCGCACGCCACAGGAATACCTATTTGCGGCGGTCCGGGCGGCCGATCTCGCGCCGGCGCAGCGGCCGCCAATGCAGGGCATTGCAGCCGGCTTGGGGCAGCCCTTCCTCAACGCACCGCTGCCGAATGGCTGGGGCGACACGGCGAGCGACTGGGCGGGACCTGAAGCGGTGCTGCGCCGGGTGGATTGGGCGTATGGGTTCGCGGGACGCCCGGAACTGCCCGAGCCGGACGCCTTGGCCGAGGCGGCGCTGGGGCCGCTGCTGACGCCTGCGACGCTCACGGCCATCCACCGGGCCGGCTCGCGCCGCGACGCGATCACTTTGTTCCTGTCCGCTCCCGAATTCCAAAGGCGCTGATCCCATGGTCCTCACCCGTCGCTCGGCGCTGCTCGGGCTTGCTGCTGGCACGTTTGGCCGCGTCTCGCTCGCGCTAGCCGCAGCGCCGACCGAGCAGCGCTTCGTGGTCGTTATCTTGCGCGGCGCGCTCGATGGGCTCGCCGCCCTCGTGCCCTACGCCGACCCGGCCTTTGCGCAGCTTCGGCCGGAATTCGGCCCCGCGGCGCCTGGCGAGGGCGGTACGCTCGATCTGGGCGGGCGATTCGGGCTCCACCCGGCGCTCGCCGGGCTGCACGGCATGTATGCGCAGGGCGAGCTGCTGCCGATCCATGCCGTTGCCGGGCCCGTCCGCAGCCGCAGCCATTTCGAGGCGCAGGACATCCTGGAGAGCGGGGCGGACCACCGGCTCACGAGCGGCTGGCTGAACCGCGCGGTGCAGGCCATGCCACGCCAGGCGGCGGAGACGGCGCTCTCGGTGGGCGTGCAGACGCCGCTGCTGTTGCGGGGCGCGGCACCCGTGGGAGCCTACATGCCGCACGCCTTCGCGCAACCGCAGGCGGACCTCTATACCCAGGTCGCGGCGTTGACGCGCGGGGACCCGGCGCTTGGCCCAGCGGTGGCGGAGGGCTTGCGGCAGCGCGGATTCGACGCGACGCAGCTCACGGCGGGACCGAAGCCGAACGCCTACGCGTTCCCGGCGCTGGCGGGCAGCGCCGGGCAGTTGCTTGCGGCGGCAAACGGCCCGCGCGTCGCGGCGCTCGAAGTCGAGGGGTGGGACACCCATGCGAACCAGGTCCGCCGGCTTGATACGGTGCTGCGTACGCTCGATGCGGGGTTGGTGGCGCTGAAGGACGGGCTGGGCGAGGCGTGGCGGCGGACGGCGGTGCTCGTCGTCACCGAGTTTGGCCGGACGGCGCGGCCGAATGGCACGGGGGGTACGGACCACGGCACCGGCGCCTGCGCGTTCCTCCTGGGCGGCGCGGTTATGGGCGGACGTGTGCTGGCCGACTGGCCAGGGCTTGGCGAGCTGTATGAAAACCGCGACCTCGCGCCGACGATGGACGTGCGCGCGCTCGCGAAAGGGGTGCTCGCGGCGCATATGGGCCTGTCGGGGCCGGCGTTGTCGGCCGCATTCCCGGGCAGCGAGGGCGCCGCGCCGGTGGCGGGACTGATACGCACCTAGTTGACGAGGCGCAGGACACGCCGCAGAGAAGCTGTTTAGCTTTCATCTGTGCGCAAACCTCCAGAGGTTTGCTTAGGTTCGGAGGACGGCGATGGTCGAGGTGCGCGTCAACGCGGGCCGGCAATGGGACCGGTTGATGGCGATGGCTAAGCTTGGCGCCATCGAGGGCGAGGGCGTGAACCGGGCCTGTCTTACGCCGCTTGACCGCGAAGCGCGGCGGCTGCTCGCCGGGTGGGCGGCCGAAATAGGGGCTGTGGTGAGCGTGGACGAGGCGGCCAATCTGTGGCTACGGCGGGAAGGCAGCGAGCCTGGAGCAGCGCCGGTCGTCACCGGCAGCCATATGGACACGCAGCCGAATGGCGGGCGGTTCGACGGCATCTATGGGGTGATCGCCGGGCTCGAGGCGCTGGCGCCGATGGACGAGGCGGGGCTGCGCACCCGGCATCCGATCGAGGTCGTGGCTTGGACGAACGAGGAGGGCGGGCAGTTCGCACCCGGCTGCATGGGCAGCATGGCCTGGGCAGGCGTCAAGCCGATCACCGCATTCGCTGAGGTGCGGGACCCGGCGGACGTACGCTTCGCCGATGCGCTCGCGGAGCATCTGGCAGCCGAGGCGGACCTGCCGCGCCGGGCGCTGGGTGGGCGTCCACACGCCTATCTCGAGGCGCATATCGAGCAGGGGCCGCGGCTCGAGCGGGAGGGCGTGCCGATCGGGGTGGTGACGGGCATCCAGGGCAGCCGGTGGTTCCAGGTGACGCTCACCGGCGAGACGGCGCACGCGGGGACCACGCCGCTTCGGCTGCGGCGGGATGCCGTGCAGGATTTCGTACGGGCGGCCGGCGCGCTCAACTCGCTGATGAGCGACCCGGACGACGTGCTGCGGTTCACCATCGGGCGGATCGTCGTGCACCCTAATACAAGCAACTCCGTGGCCGACCGGGTCGAGTTCACGATCGACCTGCGCCACCCAAACGGCAACGTGCTGGTTGCGCGAGGCGACCTGATCGAGGCGACGATCAAGAGCGCGGCGCGCAACGCGGGGGTGGACGTCCGGGAGACCTTCCACGCGATGCCCGTCGCGTTCGCGCCAGAGGTCGTCGCCGCGGTGGCGCGAGCGGCGAAGGCGGAGGGGCTCAAAGCGCTGCGCTTGCCTTCGGGGGCGTTCCACGACGCACAGTTCGTGGTGCCGGTCTGCCCGGCCGGGATGCTGTTCGTGCCATGCCGCAACGGCGTCAGCCACAACCCGGCGGAATACGCCACCCCCGAAGCGCTCGGCGTCGGCACGCAGGTGCTGGCACGGGCGCTCGCGGCGCTTGCCGGCGCATGATGCTGCCGTTCGACACGGAGGCGTACCTGGCCCGGCTGCGCGGCTGGGTGGAGTGCGAGTCGCCGACCTTCGACGCGGGCGCCGTGGAGCGCATGATGGACCTCGCGGGCGCGGCGCTCGCAGCACTCGGCGCCACCCTGGAGCGCGCACCGGGCAAGGACGGGTTCGCGGGCTGCAGGATCGCCCGGCTGCCCCATGCGTCGCCCGGCAAAGGCATTCTAGTGATGGGGCATCTCGATACCGTGCACCCCGTGGGCACCCTCGCGGCTCTGCCGTGGCGGCGGGAGGGGGGACGCGTCTATGGCCCCGGCATCCAGGACATGAAGTCGGGCATCCTTCTCTATGTCGAGGCGCTGGGCATGCTGGCGCGGGCTGGCCTTGCTACGCGGCTACCTGTGACGTTTCTGCTGACGTCCGATGAGGAGGTCGGCAGCCCGAGCACCCGCGCGCTGATCGAGGCCGAGGCGGCCGGGCACCGGGCGGTGCTGGTGCCGGAGCCGGCGCGGCCGGGCGGGGGGTGCGTGACGGGGCGGTACGCGATCGCGCGCTTCAACCTGCTCGCCACCGGGCGGCCGAGCCATGCGGGCGCGGCGCTCGCGGCGGGGCGGTCGGCGATCCTGGGCATGGCCCGGCGGGCGATCGAGATCGAGGCGATGAGCGGGCCGGACTGCACGTTCAGCTTGGGCGTCATTCGGGGCGGGCAGTGGGTGAACTGTGTGCCGACGCGGTGCGAGGCGGAGGTGCTGAGCATGGCCAAGCGCCAGCCGGACCTCGATCGCGGCATAGCGCGGATGCTGGCCCTCGCGGGAGAGCGGGACGGAGTGACGCTTCGGGTGGAGCGGGGCGTCACGCGCCCGGTTTGGGAGCCGGATGCAGGGTGCGTGGCGCTGCACGCCGAAGCTGGGCGGATCGCAACTGGGATTGGCTTCGCGCTGCCGGGCGATTCGGCGGGCGGCGGCTCGGATGGGAACTTCACGGGAGCGGCCGGGATCGCGACCCTGGACGGCCTGGGCGCCGAGGGGGCCGGGCTACATACGCTCCAGGAGCATATCCTGGTCGAGTCGCTGCCCCGGCAGGCGCGGCTCGCGGTCGGGCTGCTCGCGAGCCTAGAGTGACGCGCCCCTGGCTGTTGCGCGTCGGATCGGGCCATCCGCGGACGCTTACCGCCATGGCGTGCGGCGTCGTTGCATTCCTAATTCTGGGCCGGGCTGGCTGGCCTGCGCGGGCGGTGCTGGCCTGGGACGTGTTCGCGCTGGTGGTGGTCGTGCTGTTCGCGCAGTCTGCTTTCGCCTCCGAGAAAGGCATGATGGCCGCCAATGCGGAGCGGCAGCAGGAAGGCGAGTGGACGGTCTTTTGGATCGTGATCTTCGGCGTGCTCGCGAGTTTCGTGGCGGTGCTCTCCGAGTTCTCGGGCCTGAAAGAGGCGGCGCCGGCGGTGCGCGGCGGGCGGATCGCCCTCGTGGTGGCGACGTTGCTGCTGAGCTGGACCGTGACGCACGTGATCTTCGCGATGCGGTACGCCCATGAGTTCTACCAGGCGTCGCCGGACGGCAGCCAGGGCGGGCTCGAGTTCCCAGGCAAGGAAGCGCCAGACTACTGGGATTTTCTCTATTTCTCGATGGTAATAGGCATGACGTTCCAGGTCTCGGACGTGCAGGTCACCGCCCGCCCGTTGCGCCGGCTGGCGCTCGTGCAGGGGGTGCTGAGCTTCCTGTTCAACACGGTGATCGTGGCGCTCACGGTCAACCTGGCGGCGGGGTTGCTTTAAGGTACAGGCCGCAGTTGGAACGGCCCGCGAGGAGGCAGTCTTCCACCAGCGCCTTCTTATGGAGATGGCTGAACAGCGCGAGGCAGGCAATGACGAGGGCAAGGGCTACAGCCAGGCCGGCTAGGCTTGCAGTGCGCCGGTTCTCGGCCATTTCGTGAGTTTCGCGCTCGATCTCGCGCGGTCCGTGCGCGGTCCCGGCCATGATGGGCATCCTCCCGCTCTTGCCGTTGCCGTTATATTCGGG
>JAABUX010002183.1_pt1 | contig 28161 bp, 29 predicted proteins | sample 5561851 | NCBI WGS metagenome assembly JAABUX01 (sample SAMN10711883, study PRJNA513361) | rock metagenome | isolation source: Antarctica rocks | place: Antarctica: Victoria Land, Richard Nunatak red sandstone | collected 2016-01-03 | reverse complement strand
ATCGTTCGAGGTCGACGCGTTGACCTTCGTGATTTTGGTAGTCGTTCCAGCGCGCGGTCTGCAGAACGGCAACCTCACGTAACATCGAGGAAACCATGCATCATGAAGAAACGGCGGTAGCTGAGCTACTGACGAGTCACGCGCGCGCTCCGGAAAAAAATCAAGATCTGTTCGTTCTGCAGAAGATCGACGGCGTTTGAAAGATTGCACGCTACTGTTTTTCCACGACGAAGCAGCACCAATAATGGCGGAGGCGTACGCCGGTGAATTGTCTGATTTTATGTCGACGTCGCTGCAAGATCCCGCCGATCAGGTCGATGCCGGGGCCTTGAGCGTTTCGCTTGGCAAAGTCTTCCAACTGGACGAGATCGTTGAAGCGCACCGAACGATGGAAGAGAACAACGCAGGGGGCAAAATCGTCGTCTTGACGTGATTTACCCGCGGTGAACGCCGGTCGGCGCGACTTCGTGACGACGTTGTCCGATCGGCGGGTCCGCCATGCGGCACGATTGGCGAAACCCGCACCGACGACGCTTCGTACGATGATGCTTAGCCGCGCGACTGTTCATCATCAAGGTTCATCTGCATTTGTAATTCGCGCAAACATTCGAGATCGGGAATATGGAGGCGGTCCTTCGGCCGATCTGCCGCGCGCTTCGACGCGAGAAGGCCTTCGAGCGTAATGACTCGCAGCGTCGTGTCGACGAGCGACATCAATTGGCTCACCGCAAAGACGTCGTCATACTCGCCGACACCATCGATCCGGTCCAGGAGATCGACCTCGCCTTGGCTCGTACCGAGCGTTAGGCTTTTTTCGGTAAGAAGTCGTTGCTCAGAAAAGTCGGATGCGGTGCCTGCGTTCGGCCATGCTCGTAAACACGCGCGTCGATGCTTTGAAAATACGAGGTCAGGCGCGTGATGTTCTGCGAATCTTGTTTGTAGACGATATCGATGTCTTCGGTAAGGAGACGCGACCCATGAAGCTGTCCGGCCGTCATACCCACGACGACAAAATCGACTTTCGCGTGGAGGAGCCCCGTGAGGATCGATCTGATGCTCAACGCATGCCCTTTCGCAAAGCATGCACGTCTGCAATGCGTTCATCGAGCGCCGACAGTCGTTGATCGGGCGTGGTCGTTGCGAGTTTGATCGCGAGCGCGACGACGTTGTAGCCGAAATCGCGCGCTCGAGCGGTTGCCGAGCCCGGGGGCGGATTCGTTACGAACTCGCGAATCTCGGGCGTCAAGGCAATCGTTAAGTCCGCGACCGAGTGATCATGGCGCACGCCACTCCGCTTCGACGACACTCCCGGCAAAACCATACTGTATGCCGCGAGCACCGCAGCTATCGCCGGTTCGAGCAGCGTTGCGCGCGGCATTGAGGAGCGCTCGCCGCGCGAGCTGGCGGCACTAGCGAGCGAGGCCGATTCGTACACGCGATGTTCTCGCGGCTCAGCGTCCCGACGCTGGATCTTCGGGCTCGACGAGTACGTCATCGACTTGCGATCCGGCGAGACCGAAATCGAGATTTTCGTGCGGATCGGGGGCGGCGCCGATGAAGTGCACGGCCACCTTCTCATAGCGACCACTACCGTTCGCTGACCGGACCTTGCGAGATTTCACTCGTGATGTACCACGAGTCGCCGGATTTCGCGTAGGTCACCGTCCACAGGCCAGTACCCGTTTCTTTCAGCGTGAAATTTCCGTCGGTCACGAGCTTGCGCGTTTCGTAAGACTGCTCGTCGACCCATAAATCACGGACGCGATACGTTCCGGGATTGCCGAGTGGATGCAACATCAAATGCCAGCACGCGCTGTCGTCCACGTTCTCTTCGCCGGCGAGCCGCACGTCGTAGGTACGCGACACCGCGCGCACCACGCTGATCGTGCGAAGACCCGTATCGCTCGTTCGAGGCGCGGCTCGCATCGACGGTCGCGAGGCGAGATCGAAGGCGTACGAAATGGCGAGTCGTGGAAATCCGAGAATGTTCGGTCCTTGCGGTCCCCCGGACTGCGGCCCCGGACGGCCAAAACTCTGGATCGAAAATGCGTTTGACGGCTTGTATGGATTTGCCGCTTCCTCTTCGCTGATGGATCGTGTGACGACCGTGCGCTCGGGCCAACGCTCGAATGCGTCGTATGTGCGGCCCGTCCACGCACCGTTCCGAAAGCCGCTTATGCGAATACCGTATTTGATCGTCGGCGAGAATGCCCGCGCAGCGAAGGCAACGCGCGTGCGCGCGAAAATGTCCTCGGCGCGTAGATCCGGCGACGGCGTCGGCGTCGGCGTGGGAACGATCATCGAAGCCGATTCTCTGCCGAATGCGATGTTTCTTGGCGTTCATTACCGCATCAGGTACCTCGATCGCGAGTCTCGATGTCGCCCGCGCCGTTCGTCCGGACGAGCACGACGGCGACGGACGTAAGCACGAGCAGACCGCCGACGATCGTCGTCGGTGTGAGCGCTTCGCGGAAGATCAGCGCCGCGAACACCGCAGCGATCGCGGGTTCGAGCAGCGTCGCGAGTGCCACGGTGCTCGGTACGAACGCGCCGAGTGCGGCGTTGAGGAGCGTGTGGCCCAGGAGTTGCGAGATGAGCGCCATCGCGAGGATCCCGCCCCACGCCATGCGATCGCTCAGGATGGGCGGCCCTTCGTGCGCGAAAGCAGCCGCGAGCGCGAGCACGATCGTCGCCCAGCCGTAGGTTCGCACGACGATCTGCCGCGTGCCCAGTCGCGCCGTCGACGTCTCTCGTCCCGCGTCGCGGACGACGAGCAAGTACGCGCCGATCGCGAAGCTGCCAACGAGTGCGAGCGTCGCGCCGAGCACCGCGTGACCAGGAACGGGCGCAGGCGCGGACCCCGGCAACACGATCAGTGCGACGCCCGCACTCGCGCATGCGAGCGCGATCGCGAACGCGCGCGATGGCAATCGTCGCTCGACGACGATCGCATAGAGTTCGGTCCACAGCGGCGTCGTCGTTACGAGGAGCGTCGAGATGGCGACCGACGTGTAGCGTAGCGACGCGATCCACGTTGCGAAATGCAGCGCGAGCGCGCAGCCCGCCGCCGCGAACGCGAGCTCTCGACGCCACGGTAGCCGCCTGACGCCGCGAACGATGAATGCGAGTGCGAGCGTCGCGATGCCGAGGCGAAGTGCCGAGACGGCGAGCGGCCCGGCACCCGTGAGCGCGTAGCGAGCGAAGATCGCGGCGGCACCGATCGCGAGCTGCGCACCGAGCAGTCGCGCGATCGGACCGGCTGCGGGTCGCGCGATGGTCGCGCGGGCGTGCGTCATGCGTCGTCCGCGACGAAGCGCATCTCGGTTGCGGTGGCGAGGTAACGCGGTCCGCTTGGGTCGCGCCACCACGCGTGACCCGCCGCGTTGATGTCGAATGCGATCGAGCCTACGCGCAAGCGCCTCCAGGCATCGATGAGTTCGCGCGCGTCATCGGCAACGGCATAATCCGCGCCACCGCCGCGGCGCTTGCGCTTGATGCGTCCGACCGAGGTGATGCGGTACGAGCCGCGCTCGTTCGTCCGTGCGCCAGGATACGGATCGCCGGGCGCGAGCGTCGCAACGTCGACGTCATCCGCAACGAGGCCGGCATCTTCGGTAACGAACGGGTCGCGTAACGTGCCCGCAGCGACGAATGCGTTCGCATCGCGGTCGTACACCAAGATGAAGCGCTTGCGCGGCGTCACGCGAAACGTGCCGTCGGCGCGACCGCGAACGCGAATGAGTGCGCGCGCGACATCTTGCGGGTTGACGATCGCGCGGCCGACGGCATTGGTCACCACGCCCGCGGAATTCATCGAGTACGTTTCACCGCGCGCGATACCGCGATACGCCTGCTGCGCTTCACCCGCGACGAGAGTGCCGAGACGTTCGGCTTCCTGCTCTTCCGTCGGCGATGGTTTGGCGGGCGGCTCGTCGCGCACGAGCGGTTCGTCCGCGCCCAGCGGCCAAACGAAATAGACGTTGCGCGCGGGGCCGGTGAGATCGGACCAGTCTTCGCGCGCGTAAATGAGTTCGTCGACGGTGTCCGCGGCGTAGATGAGGTGCGTGACCGCACGCTTCTCGGTGCCGTCGAACGTCCGTCGCAACACGCGGCCGAGCAGTTGGATCCGCGCGCGCACGCTCGACGACGACGCAACGGAGATGCCGACATCGGCGCCCGGGACGTCGATGCCCTCAGCGAGCGCACGCACGGAAACGAGTACGTCGGCATCGCCGCGCCGGAAACGCTCGACGGCATCGAGGCGTGCGGCGGCCGGCAGACCCGAATGTTCGAGCGCGATCCGCCGCGCGGGGTCGTCGCCCGCGAGATCGTTCGCGAGCGCGGCCGCGGCATCGACGCGTTCGTTGAAGACGATGACGCGCGCGCCCGGCGTCGCGGCGAAGGCGGCGGCGACGATCGCGCGCGCGACGCGATTGCGCTCGCGCGCGGCGTACACGATGTCCTTGCGCTTCGATACGGAAGCGACGTAGCGTGCGGAGGCGACACCCAGCGGGTTTGCAAGGCGTTGCAGTCCCCACGCGCGCGAGGCGTCGCCGCCGAGTTTTCGCAGCGCGGCTTCGTTCCCGTCGACGATCGAACTTTGCAGCACGTACGCCGCGCGTTCGTCCGAATCGAGGGTGACGCCGTGATGGTGAATGGCGTACTCGGGCAGCCAGCCGATCGCGCGCGCGTCGCGCAACGTGAACGCGTAGACGACATCGCCGAGCGCGCGGCCGAGTATCTGTTCGTTCCACGCAAGCGGCTCGCCATCGTCACCGACTTCGTCGCGATAGGGCGTGGCGGAGAGGCCGAGCCGATACGCTGCGCGCATCGCAAAGATTTTCGAGAAAGTCGGCGCTCCCGCGCGATGGCATTCGTCGACGACGAGCATCACGGGTTCCACGGCGCGACTTTGTTCGGGAAATGCCTTTGCCGCGCTGTTGAGGACCGCGATCGTGACGCGGTGCGTTGCGAGTGCGGCGCGCTTGCCGCCCCCGAGCACGCCGATCTCTTGCGGCGCAAGCGTCGTGTAGCGTTCGAACGCCGCTCGCCATTGCTCGGCGAGCGCGACGGTGGGGACGGCGACCGCGACCCGTAGCGCCGGTTCGCGCGCGGCGACGCGCACGATTGCCTCGATCGCGATGAGCGTTTTGCCGCCGCCGGTAAAGATCTCGAGCGTCCCGACCCCGGCGGCTTCCCACGCATCGACGGCATCGCGCTGACAGGGCTCGAGCGCGAACCCGCGCGTCGTCAACGTATCCAGACCGCCATCGTGCGCCGCGACGAAATCGCGGTCCTGGACTCCAACGACGAACGGCCCGGCGGCAAGCGGAAGGCGCGGATGACGAGACTTCGCGAATATCTTGCGTCCCGAGTCTCGTGGTCCGGCGATACGCTTGGAGGCCATCATGAATTCGACCGAAGCCGTCTCGACACGCGAACCGGTCATTCTCGAACCTGGCAAAGGCCGCGTGTACCCGGGTGGCCGCGTCGAAGCCGTGTTCAAGGCCGACGGAGCGGAAACGCAGAGCCGCTATTCGATTTCCGAGTGGTGGCTCGAACCGCGCACGCGAGGCCCTGGAGCTCACAAGCATCCCGAAGACGACGTGTTTTACGTGATCGAAGGGACTATGAGTATGCTGGTGGGCGAGCGCTGGATGGACGCTGCGAAAGGCTCGTTCGTGCTCGTTCCCGGCGGCGTCGTTCATGATTTCGAGAATCGAACGGGCGCCCGCGCCGGGATGCTCAACGTGTCGGTTCCCGGAGCGTTCGAAGCGGAGGTGCCGGGAATCGCGGCGTGGTTTGCGGAGCGCGCGCAGCACGACGTCGAGGCCTAACGCCCGCTCGTCGTTGACAGTGCCCGTCGCGCGCCGTAGAGTGGGCCTATCCTCGCGGGAGCCCGGAGACGGGCTGAGAGGGCGATGTGCTCGCCGACCGCCGAACCTGACCCGGGTCATGCCGGCGTAGGGAGAGTCGACCGCGCGGGATAGTTTTGGAGCAACGATGTCCGCGACCGCCGATCACACCGCCCGCCGCGCGGGAAGCACGCGCAAGATCTACGCAACGGGGAGCGATCCGTCGATCCGAGTACCGATGCGCGAAATCGGGCTGACCAATGGCGAGACGCACGTGGTCTACGATACGAGCGGACCGTACACCGATCCCGACATCGCGACCGACGTGCGCCGCGGCCTCGCGCCTTTGCGGGCGTCGTGGATCGCCGGTCGCAACGATACGACGGAGCTCGACCGCGCGTCGTCGGTCTATCGCTTGGGTCGCGAGGCGATGCCGGAACTCGACGCGATCCGCTTTTCCGACCGTCGCAAGCCGCGGCGTGCGAAACCCGGCGCGAACGTGACGCAGATGCACTACGCGCGTCGCGGCGAGATCACGTCGGAGATGGAATTCGTCGCGATCCGCGAGGGCGTCGCGCCCGAACTCGTGCGTTCCGAAATCGCGCGCGGCCGCGCGGTGCTCACCGCAAACGTCAATCATCCCGAACTCGAGCCGCAGATCATCGGCCGCAACTTTCTCGTGAAGATCAACGCGAACATCGGAAATAGCGCCGTCGCGTCGACGATCGAAGAAGAAGTCGAGAAGATGACGTGGGCGACGCGCTGGGGTGCCGACACCGTCATGGATCTCTCGACGGGTAAGAACATCCACGAGACGCGCGAGTGGATTCTGCGCAATTCCGCCGTGCCGATCGGTACGGTCCCGATCTATCAGGCGCTGGAAAAAGTCAACGGCAAAGCGGAAGAACTCACGTGGGAACTCTACCGCGACACGCTGATCGAGCAGGCCGAACAAGGCGTCGATTACTTCACCATCCACGCGGGCGTGCTATTGCGTTACGTCCCGATGACGGCGAAGCGCGTTACCGGCATCGTCTCGCGCGGCGGATCCATTCTCGCGAAGTGGTGTCTCGCGCATCATGAAGAGAATTTCTTGTACACGCACTTCGAAGAGATCTGCGAGATCATGAAGGCCTACGACGTCACGTTCTCGCTCGGCGACGGCTTGCGGCCCGGCTGCCTCGCCGATGCGAACGATGAAGCGCAATTCGGCGAACTCGATACGCTGGGCGAACTGACGCAGGTCGCTTGGAAGCACGACGTGCAGACGATGATCGAAGGCCCGGGCCACGTGCCGATGCACCTGATCAAAGAGAACATGGATCGCCAACTCGCCGCGTGTGACGAAGCGCCGTTCTACACGCTCGGGCCGCTCACGACCGATATCGCGCCTGGTTACGATCACATCACGAGTGCGATCGGGGCGGCGATGATCGGTTGGTACGGTTGCGCGATGCTCTGCTACGTCACGCCGAAAGAACACCTCGGCCTGCCCGATAAGCAGGACGTCAAGGACGGCGTGATCGCGTACAAGATCGCAGCGCACGCCGCCGATGTCGCGAAAGGTCATCCGCACGCGCGCCACTGGGACGACGTACTCTCCAAAGCACGCTTCGAATTCCGCTGGGAAGATCAATTCAATCTCTCGCTCGACCCCGACACGGCAAAGGCGTTCCACGACGAGACGCTTCCCGCGGACGGCGCGAAGGTCGCACACTTCTGCTCGATGTGCGGGCCGCATTTCTGCTCGATGAAGATTACGCAGGAAGTGCGCGAGTACGCGGAACGCGGCATGGCGGAAAAGTCGACGGAATTTTTACAACGGGGCGGCGAGGTCTATCTCGAAACCTAAAGATGGAAGATGAGGGCCTATGAGCGTCGAACGTACGTTCGGTATGATTCAGTCAACGCTATTTGATAGCCCGGAGATCGATACCGCGCCTCGTGTGGTAGTCGATCGCGGCGGAAGTGTGACTTACGATCGTTACTATTTCAATCCAGAAACTGCAGACGAGCTTCTTAAAACTCTCCTTGCTCAGGGAGTTTGGAAGCAAAATTATCTAAAGATGTACGGCCGCGAGATTGCATTTCCGCGATTAACCGCCTGGTACGGCGAGAAGGACGCGGCATATAAATACTCCGGCGTAGAAAACGAACCGTTGCCATGGTTGCCAATCTTAAGAAAAGTGCGCGACCGCCTGTATCAAGATTCTAAAGTCAAGTTTAATAGTGTGCTGCTCAATCTGTATCGTAATGGCGACGATAGCCTCAGCTGGCATGCTGATGACGAGCGAGAACTCGGGAACACGCCGGTTATTGCATCGATAAGCCTTGGGGCTTCTCGAACCTTCCAGTTGCGCTCTTGCGATGACCGGAAAATAGTAACCGTCGAATTAGAACATGGGAGCTTACTCTTAATGAGCGGAGAAACGCAGCGCAATTGGGAACACCGTGTTCCGAAGCAAAAAGATCTGCTAGTGCCAAGAATTAATCTTACGTTTAGGGTCGTGCTTGCGAGAAGAAACGAGGGAGCGGCTTTATCACCTACTTGAAAGAAGGATTGCCGAAAGACGGGGAGCGCCTAGTCCGCAATCATACTTTGAGCTGGTCGGCCTGGAAGTAGCAAATCTGAGGCGTCGTTACGCTAATCAAGCGCCGTCGAGCGACTATTCTGATCCACTAGTCAGGGATGCTTACCTCCTCGCGTATGTTCCGCATTACATTCATACGTCGTCAGGTGCTCTCGCCGAAATTTCTTGCAACGAACTAATTTCTTTATCCACACCGGAATTATCCATTACGAGCCTTGGGGGCGGGCCGCTCCCGGAAATAGTGGCCATTTCCGATCGACTAATGCGATGCGGCGCTGCACCGGTGGTTAATATCCTTAACTTGGATATGAATGCGGCTAATTGGGCAGAGGCGACTACAGATCTGAAGGCGATTGCTCAACAGATCGCTCCCGGCATTGAATTTAAGATTACGAATGAAATTTACGACTGCAGTGCCGCAACTGCACCTGATGACTTTCCGAAGTGTGATATCTTACTTGTCCAAAATTGCATCAATGAAATTGCCAATGCGGCTTCATTGCAAGTTATTTTAGAGCTGGAAAAGACTATCCGCCCTGGAGGTTTTTTGATCGTTTCGGATTTTAACGAATATTACGGCACCGTATCTCAAATTGAGCAGCTCGAAGCGCTTATTGATCGATTAGGGCATATTCGCCGAACGAAGTTTGACAAAACGCGAGTCGAAAAGTCTATCTTCGCTCCGCCTGCGATTCCGCGCTTGACCTACTTTTCTTTATTCGGCTATAAGCGAGACCAGGACACTGGTGAACGAGGATTTGCCGATTTCAGAATACCGCGGAGTCATCTTAGATTTTCGAACTCAATAACTATTAAACTCTCCATGTAGACAATTTGCCTTTCGCTTCGCAACCTTTCGTCATCTCGAATGTCAACCGCTGATTGACACTCCGGCCGCGAGCCGCATCAGGCGAGGTCGGTTGGACCATCGACGTACGCGATGCTGCCGCCGTGACTGTTCCGCACGCCCTCGTGGAGCGTGCGTGCGGCGTGAGCTTCCGCGCCGCGGATCACGCGCCGTTCTTCTTTCGTGTCGTAGTTCGGATCGAACGTCGCTGCAAGCCGGTCGCGCACGATGGCGTCCTCGTCGGCGTGCGCCAGTTCGTGCCCGAGTCCGAGCGCCGGTGATTGGCTCCAGCCGTTCGATGTGACGAGCGCGCTATGCGGATCCCACGTCACCGCATGCGACGAGAAATCGAAGTGGTCGTCGTTGCGGTGGTTGCCGACGACGTACGTCGGGTTCGCCGCATGCTCCACGTCGTCGAAGATGCGATTCATCACGCGATCCGCGCGAAGATAGTTCTCGGCCTTGCAAAAATCGCGATCGAGCGAACGTTGAACGAGCAGCGAGCCGTGGGCGACGAAATTGCCGGGTGCGTCGACGACGATGCGTGTTTGGGCGGGTGGTTGTGCGATGCGTGACATGACGATCCTCCGGCGTTTTCATCGCGACGCAGGCGCGCGATGCCAAGGTTCGCGGTGGAACGTTTCCAGCCGTGAGCGAAAGCGACATGATGCACATTCCGGAACGCGCGTCCGCGCTCGTGCGGCCGGCGGTCTGGGCGGACCGCGCCGCAATCCTCCATCTCGTCGCGACGATGGGTGGCCACGACGACGTCACGGGCTACGCGGATCCGCTGCGCGAGTTGGGCAGTCTCTTGCGCGATTCGAACGCGCGCACGATCGTCGCAGATATCGATGGACGCGTCCGCGGCGTGGCCGTCGTGCAAGCGCGCTCGTCGCTCACGTCGGATCGCCGCATCGCATGGCTCGGTGGCTTTGCGGTCGACGAAACCGTGCGCGGATCCGGTATCGGCGCGGCGATGCTCGTCGCGATCGACGCCGCCGCCCGCGACCTCGGATGCACGACGATCGACTTACAATCGTCCGCCGTGCGGACGCGGGCGCACGACTTCTACCGCAAGAACGGCTTCGTCGAAGGGACCGCGGCGGCGCGTTTCTCGCGCGTCGTCCCGCCGCCGTCACGCGACGCCTCGCTCGCGACGCGTTTTCTCGCCGGAGCCGCGCGCGCGGCGTCGGCCGTGCACGCCGCGATCGTCGATCTCGGCGACGCGGCGGCGGTCGGCATGGGTGCGGACGGTGCGCGCACGGAAGCCGCCGATCGCACGGCGGAAACCGCGGCGTTAGGCGAATTACTCGCACTCGGCATATCGATCGTCAGCGAAGAAGCGGGCATCGTCGGCCGCGCGCCTGCCAGGGGCGATGCGTGGATCGCACTCGATCCGCTCGACGGCAGCCGGAATTTTCGCGCTGGCCATCCGCCGTATGCGATCGCGATGGGGCTCGTCCGCGACGGCAGAGCGCTCGCGGGCTTCGTGTGCGATCTTTCGAGCGGTCGGCGCTGGCACGCGGGCGAGGATGGAATCGCATACGCCGACGGTACGCGCATCGCCGCGCGGCGCGGCGAACTCATCGGGATGCCGAGTCCCACGCGCGATCGCGACGTCGCGCGTCCGCGCACGATCGCGCATCGCGTGCGCATCTCGGGAAGTTGCGCGATCGATTTGTGTCGCGTCGCGGACGGATCGCTCGGCGCGTTCCTCGGCATCGATCGCCCCGTGGTCCACACACACGATCTCGCGGGTCCGCTCGCGATTCTCACGGCGGCCGGCGGCGTCGCGTACGACGTGTCGTCGCGAACGCCGACGCTCGAGCCCGATGCGACGAAAACGTACGCGATCGTTGCGGCCGCGGACGATGCGCTCGCGCGGCAGATCGTTCGCGACACGCGCCGTTAACGTTCCCTTGCCGCACTCAGGGGAATCAGCGCTCGATCTGGTGTTCCGATACGAGCGGCACGGGCTGTTCGATCGTCGGGTCTTCAGTGCGTCCTTCGGCCTGCTTCCAGGCGGCAAAGCCGCCATCGAGGACGCTCACGCGACCGTAGCCGTTGTCGCGCACTTTGGCGGCGAGACTGCAGAGCGCATCGGATTTCCCATCCTCGTCGTAAAGGACGACCATGCCGTCATCTTTCGGCAAGGGCAAGATGAGGCGCGAAGCCTCCTCGAGTTTTTTGGGATCGTACCGAATCGAACCGTAGATCTGCGCGCCGCGCGCGTGCTTTCGCACGTCGAGAATGAAGGCGTCGCCCGCATCGATGTGGCGCGCGAGTTCGTCGCATGCGACGGTCGCAATCGGCATGTCGTTCGGCATGCCGTCTCTTACCCATAATCGAACGAGCGCGCTCGATGATCGAATTGCGACGATGGACGGACGACGACGAGCCGCTCCTGCGAGTCACGGTCGGCGATGCCTTCATGATGACGCATCTCGGCGGCCCCGAGACGTCGGAGATGATGGCGGCACGCCACGTGCGCTTCCGCGACTGGCGCGGCGACGGCGGCATGTTCACGATCTGGGTTTCGACCGAGTCGGTCGCCGTCGGCACGGTCGGGTTGTGGGATTCGGCGTGGTGCGGCGACGATGTCTACGAGACTGGTTGGATGGTGCTGCCCGCATTCGCACGCCGCGGCTTCGCGACGGCGGCCGCGCGCGAGATCGTGGCACGTGCGGCGCGTCTGCGCGAGCACCGCTTCCTAATGGCGCTTCCCGCGGTCGACAATGTGGCGTCCAACGGCGTCTGCGCTGGCGCGGGTTTCACGAATCTCGGCGAGTACGAGATCGAGTATCCGCCAGGAACCGCGATGCGCGCGCATGCGTGGCGTGTCGATCTCGTTGCGATTCGAGCCGAAGCTCGGGCAGCCGTTACCCGTGGCAAATGAAGGGCAGCCCGCGGCCGACTCGTCGCGGACGGTCAGCCGCGCCATGGCGACGAACATTTTCGAGATGGAAGAGCTCGCGAGCCGGATCGCTGGGCGACGCGCGCAACTCGAACGCGCGCTCGATCGCTTCGTCGCGTCCGCGCGGACATTCGCGGACGTTCGCGCGGTGTAAGTATTCGGCTCCTTCGCTCGCGGCGACGTCGGCGTACGCAGCGACCTCGACCTTCTGGTCGTGCGCGAGACGACGTTGCGCGGTCCCAGGCGTGCGGAAGACCTCGCGATCGACGCGCTCGTTGGGATCGAATGCGATCTGCTCGTGCTGACGCCCGACGAATTCGCAAAGCGCGGCCGCGAAAGCACGTTCTGGCGAGACGTCATCGATGAAGCGAAACTCGTGTATGCAGCGTGATCGCCTCGCGGTCGCCGGCACGTGGCTGCGAACGGCGCGGCGCGATCTCGATCTCGCGCGAAGTATCGTCGAGCGGGAACCGTCGCTCAGCGCGTTTCACGCACAGCAGGCGGCGGAGAAAGCGCTAAAAGCACTCGCCGTCGCGCTCGCGGACGATCATCCGCGAACGCACACGGCGGGCCGGATCGCCCGTGTCCAGGCTCCGTCATCGCCGCGGAAGATGCCGACGTCGCGGTCGCGCGTGCGGATCGGATCGTCACCTTCGTCGATGCGAGATTGAAGGCACTCGCCTAGCGAAACGTACGCCGCGCGCCGCGACCGCCGACTCGGGCGTGTGCGAGCAGCGCATCGGCGATACCGTTAGCGAACGCCCAACGTGAAGTTCAGGTAGATCTGTCGGTACGGGAGCCCGTACAGTTCCGTGGCGTTCGAGCCGATTAGCGGCGTGTAGTTCGCTGCCGTCGCGTATTGATTGAGTGGCAGCGGCCGGCCATGGCCGATTAGACCGTTGTACTGGATGAACTGATTGAACAAATTCTGCACGGCGATATTGAGCGAGCCGTGCCCGACGGGGATGTTGAGCGACGCGTCGTCATAATTGTACGCTTCGTTGTTCTTGGCGTTGTTCGCCGAGACGAAGTATTGCGTCAGTCGCAGATCGATGTTCTTTCCAAACGTGGCATCGGCGGCGATCTGCGCTTTGTGCAGCGGAACGCCGGGTAATTGCGCTCCCTGAATCAGCGTAAGATTGTTCTGCAGCAGATCGCCGGGGGCCGACCGTAGCGACGACGATTCCGTCGAGTAGTCGTAATCGAAGAACAGTTGGCGGCTCACGCGCGCGCGTCCCGAGATATCGAATCCTTGCGCGAGCAGACGGCCGACGTTGGCCTGCGAGTTGACGCCGACGCCCGTGAGGCCGCTCGTGCCGCAAGCCGCATTGATGCGCGATTCAAAGTTCAGCAGCGTTGCCGGATCGATCGTTCCTCCGGGAAGACCGGCCGTCGGAATGACTTCGCTATAGATCTTGTTGTTGACGTTCTCGCTGTAGACCGTCAGTTGAATCTGCGAATCACCGCGGAAGCGATGGCCGATGCTGATCTCCTTATCGTTCGCGCGCTCGGGACGAATGTTCGGATTGGCAACTTGCCCGATCGACGTGAGACCCGTGCAATTGAGATTGCCGTTGAGCGCCCCGAGTGCGATCGGCGAGTATGGAAGATCGATGTAGGTCGCGTACGGCTGAACGGTCGCTGCGCCCGCGGCGACGCGAACGACGTCGTTCTTGGTCGCGTTGTACACGATGGCGAGCCGCGGGTCGAAGAGCGTCGTGTGCGTGATCGTCGACGTTTTCTCCGCGGCATTGAAGTAGGCCGAGAAGTGGCCGTGCTCGGGATGGTAGACGTCCTGGAAGAAGATGTTCGAGTCGTCGACGATCGGTGACGGCACGACGTTGCCGTTGGATTTGAAGAGGTACGCGTAATTGTTGTACGAGTAGCCGATGCCGATATCGTTGTTGCGGCCGGGCAGCTCGTCGCTGAACGAGACACCGGTCGTATTGACCGACGGGCTCAAGAAGAACGCGTTATCGCCAGGTGCCTGCACGAACGGAAGTTGGAACGTGCGATCGTAGAGTTGGTAGAAACGATTCGTGTAGGCGTCGGCCGTGAAGTTCGTCGCACCGTAGGGCTGCTCGTATTTCAAGTGATAGTCGTTGATGGTAAAGGTTTGAAACGTCGTTCCGGCTCCCTGGAATCCGCCGACGTAGCCCGCGTATTGCTGCGGCGTGAGGCAACTCTTGCCACCATCGGGCATGCCGTCGGGACCGAAACCGTAGGCGGAACCGTTGGCGTTCGCACCGAGGAACGTGCCCTGACCGCATGCGGGCGGATTGCTCGGCGAGAATGGACCCGTTGGTGCGGTGGTCGGCGGCGTGTAGGCCGCCAGGCTCGAGTTACCGATCGCGAGCGCGGTATCGAAGGGCAGGAAGTCCTGGTCGCCATTGCCCGTCTTGTCATCGAAGTAGTACGCGGAAAGCGCCGAAGCCGTAACGTGCGCGAGCTTCTGCGGATTGCCGAACGCGTACTTGAGTTTGAGGAAGTCGCCGCGATTCACGACCGCCGAGTCGTCTTTGTAGATGCCGAGGTTGTAGACGGGCGATCCCACGGGTGCTGTCGGATCGAACGCGGCGCCGGGTTGAAAGATGTTGAGGTTCTTGTAGGGACCGTCGATGAATTGCGAACCGGCGGCGACGGCGAAACCGAGGCGGCTGGAGATCGGTCCCGTCACGTTCGCCGTCGTCACATATTTGTCGAACGTGCCGAAGCCTTGCGAGATGTTCGCACGGAAGGTCGGCGTCGGCTCGAGCGTCTGCATGTCGACGACGCCTCCGACGGAGCTGTAAGCGATGAGACCGGAGTTGCCCGAGCCGTAGTTGACCTGCACGTTACGCAGTGCGAACGTTGGCGAGACCTCGAAGTTGTAGCCGAGATTCTTGCCGCGATTGATGCCGAAACCGAGCGGATGTCCGTCGACGAGGGCCACCGTCTCGAGGCCGCCGATGCCACGGATATCGATGTAGAGATCGTCGCCGGCGGAGGGTGTGTCGCTGCCGCCGGTCGCCGCGCTCAAGTTGACTTGCGGGAGGCTACGCAGATAGTCGCCGACGCGGTAGAAGCCTTCGCGCTCGATCGATTCGGCGCTGGCGTCCTTGTAGATGACGGACGATTTCTGCAGCGATTCTGCCGCGCGCACGCTCGTGCGGCCGATCTCGCGCAGTGACGTGTTGCCCTCACGCTCGCGCGTGATCGAGAGCGTCACCGTGGGCGACGAGCCGCTCAACACCGTAAACGAATCCGACAGGGTCGTCTGATAGCCGGCAAGCGTGACGCGCAGTTGATACATGCCGAACGGAAGGCCCGTGACGTTGAAGCGGCCCGAGCCATCGGTCGTCGCGCGCTGAACGGATTGGCCAACCGACGAGACGTTGGCGCCGTTCAGTGGTAATCCGGAGCTAGCATCGACAACGACACCGCTGACCGTGCCACTTGCGGCTGTCTGTGCGAACGCTCCGGTCACCGGCAGAAAGAGAAATGAGATCACCAATGCGATGATCTTACGCATGTCGTCCGTCCTTATCAGTGCGTTCGTCCACGAGAGTTGGGCGGCGTCAGCGTAGGTGATTCGTCTTAAATTCTGTTTATTATCAAATTAAGATCGTCAAGTGCCGCACAAAAAAAGTCGCCTACATCATGCGGAACCCGTGATCGGCTGTTCCAGCCGCCTCGACCGGCTCCGGTTTGGTTTGATTCGCGCGCATCCACGGCATGAGGCCGCGCAGCTTGCGTCCGACTTCTTCGATCGGGTGCGCGGCGTGCTTCTTGCGGTACGCAACGAACGCCGGTTTTCCCGCGGCGTGTTCGGCAACCCACGCTTGCGCGAACGTACCGTCTTGGATCTCGGTGAGAATCTGCTTCATCGCGACCTTCGTCTCGGGCGTGATGATGCGCGGGCCCCGCGTGTAGTCGCCGTATTTCGCGGTGTTGCTGATGCTGTCGCGCATGCCTTCGATGCCGCGTTCGTACATGAGATCGACGATGAGCTTCACTTCGTGCAACACTTCGAAATAAGCCATCTCGGGCGCGTACCCGGCTTCCGTCAGCGTTTCGAAACCGGCTTGCACCATCGCGGAGAGGCCGCCGCAGAGCACCGCCTGCTCGCCGAAGAGATCGGTCTCGCACTCTTCTTTGAACGTCGTCTCGAGAATGCCGGCGCGGCCACCGCCGATGGCCGCGGCATAGGCGAGTGCGACCTCGCGCGTATCGCCGGTGGGATCGGCTTGCACGCAGATGAGGCACGGCACGCCGCGGCCCGCTTCGTATTCACTGCGCACGAGGCGCCCCGGTCCCTTCGGCGCGCACATGAAGATGTTGACGTTCGCGGGCGGGACGATCGTGCCGAAGTGGATCGCGAAGCCGTGTGCGAACGCGAGGTATGCACCGTCCTTGAGATGCGGCGCGATCGAACGCATGAAGATCGCGGGCTGCTCTTCGTCGGGCGCGAGGATCATGACGATATCGGCGCGCGCCACGGCGTGTTCGATCGAATCGTAGGGAACGCCGTCTTCCGCCGCCGCCCCGCGTGAGGGCGAATTCTCGCGCAGTGCCGCGATAACGTGATGGCCGCTATCGCGCAGGTTCCGCGCGTGCGCGCGGCCTTGGCTGCCGTAGCCGATGATGGCGATCGTCTTGCCTTGCAGTTTTTGCGGGTTCGCGTCGCGGTCGTAGAGAGCGTTCATCGGGACATTTCCTTTTCGTCGTTGAGCAGTCGGGTGAGTTGAGCGTCGAGACGGCGCAGTGCATCCGGCGGTCCGACGAAGTCGATGGTGGCGTGATAGTAGCGGTCGTTCGGCTTGACGGAAAGCGTCGTGTACGCGCATCCGAGCCGATTGGTGAGGCCGACGATGCGCTCGAGGAGGCGCCAATCGTGCATCACGAGCGAGAGTTGCATCGGCTAGGCGATCGCCGGTTCCGGCTCGCGTGCCGCCCCGCCGTTCATCGCATCGTGCACGGTCGCGCCCGGCGGGATGAGCGGCCAGACGTTCTCCGCGGCGAAACAGGCGCAGTGGAGCATCGCGGGCCCAGGCGTGCCGAGGAACGTCGCCAGTGCTGCAGGCAAGTCCGCGGCGTCGTTCACCGATTGCGCCGGGATGCGATAGCCTGCCGCGATCGCGACGAAGTCGGGATTATCGGAGAGATCGGTGTGCGAGTAGCGCTTGTCGTAGAAGAGTTCTTGCCATTGGCGCACCATGCCGAGACGCTGGTTATCGATCAAGAGGATCTTCACCGCAATATCGTAGCGGCGCAGCGTCGCCAGTTCCGGCAGCGTCATTTGGAACCCGCCGTCGCCGCAGATTGCGACGACCGTGCGATCGGCATTCGCGAGTTGCGCGCCGATCGCGGCGGGTAATCCGAAGCCCATCGAGCCGAGGCCCGCCGACGTGACGAAGTTGCGCGGATGGATCGCGCGCTGACGCTGTGCGGCCCACATCTGATGCTGCCCGACGTCGGTCGCGACGATCGCGTCGTGCGGCGCGACGGCGAAGAACGCATCGAGGACGCCCGTGGCCGACATCGCGCCCTCCGGCGGGCGATCCGAGGGCAGCGGTCCGCCGAGCGCTCGCGCGTCCGCGGCCCACGACGTGAAGCGCGGCGGCTGCGATTGCGCGGCGCGGCGCACGAGCGCGCCGAGTGTCGCGCGGAGATCGCCGCGCAGCGCGACTTCGACCGCGATGATTTTGTTGAATTCCGATGCGTCGATATCGGCGTGCACGACCTTTGCGTTGCGCGCGAATTTGTCGGGTTTTCCCGTGACGCGATCGTCGAATCGCATGCCGAGCGCGAAGACGACGTCGGCATCGTTGACCGCGATGTTCGCGGCTTTCCACCCGTGCATGCCGAGCATCCCCAGGAAATTCGGATCGCCGGGGGACGCGCAGCCGAGGCCGTTGATCGTCGCCGCGTACGGCAGATCGAACATCGCGACGAACTCACGGAAGATGTGGACGGCATTCGCGCTGCGGGCGCCGCCCCCGACGATGGCGACCGGATGCTTCGCATCGCGCAGCAACGCGAGCGCCGCGTCGATCGACGCATCGTCGGGCCGCTCGTTCGCTTGTGGCACCGGTCGGGGCGCGAAGTGATCCATCTTCGGGCATGGCGCTTTGAGCATGTCGCTCGGAATATCGACGAGCACCGGACCCGGTCGCGGGCCGCGCGCCACGCGGAACGCCGCGCGCAAGACGCGCTCGAGATCCTCGACGCGTCGTACGCAAACCGCGCGTTTGGTGACCGAGCCCATGATCGAGGTCACGTCGGCTTCCTGGAACCCGTCGGTGCCCATCAATTCCGAACGGACCTGGCCCGTGATCGCGACCATCGCGACGGAATCCATTTGCGCGTCGAGGATGCCGGTGACGAGATTGGTCGCGCCGGGTCCGCTCGTAGCCATACAGACGCCGACGCGTCCGCTCGAACGTGCGTAGCCGCCCGCGGCGAACGCAGCGCCCGCCTCGTGCCGGGTGAGGATGTGCTCGATCGGATGCGAGAACATCGCATCGTACAGCGGCATGATCGCGCCGCCGGGATAGCCGAACACGACTTCGACACCCTCGTCGGCGAGGATATCGAGCACGAGTTGTGCGCCGGTGGAATCGGCGGGCAGTGACACAGGTGGCTCCTCGGGCATGTGCGTGTGGTGAGAAACGAAAAGCCCCCGCCGGTTCGGCGGGGGCTTCGCTGCGACTCGGGGTCGTTACGCGAAAGCTCTTACGCCGAACCGTGGGGTTCGCGAATAAGGAGGCCAACGACAACGACGAGGAGTTGCGACATGTGCGTCAGTTGTACCGTGCGTCACTGCATGAAGTCAACGCGAGCTGGGTGTAATCTGCCAACTCCTTCGCATGGCGAAAAGCCTTACACGATTCGGCTTGACGCCTCCGCGGAACGCATGGTACGGTGCTCGAGCATGAACGGCCGACCGATTTCGTTCGACCTCCTCCTTAGCGGCACGCTCCACGCGTAGTCGCTAGCGCCGTTTGCTCCACTCACACGAGGGGCTGTCGCGAAAGCGGCGGCCTCTTCTCGTATCGCACGACAGGTAACACTGCACGATGGGCTCGATGCCGGTTCACAAATACCGACCGTTCGGTCGGATCGATCTTCCCGACCGCCGCTGGCCATCGCGGACGATCGACCACGCGCCGCAATGGTGTAGTGTCGATCTTCGCGACGGAAATCAAGCGCTCGTCGAACCGATGGGGCCGCAGCGCAAACGCCGGATGTTCGATCTGCTCGTTCGACTCGGCTTCAAGGAAATCGAAGTCGGGTTTCCATCGGCGTCACAGCCGGATTTCGATTTCGTTCGCGATCTCATCGAACATCGCTCGATTCCCGACGACGTGACGATTCAAGTCCTCACGCAGGCGCGCGCCGACCTCATCGATCGCACGTTCGAAGCGATCGCGGGCGCGCCGCGCGCGATCGTGCACGTCTATAACTCGACGTCGACGTTGCAGCGCCGCGTCGTCTTCGGGCTCGAGCGTTCCGGCGTCGTGCAGATCGCGACCGATGCGGTCGCACGCATCAAGCGACTCGTGGCGGCGATGCCGAACACGAACGTGCGTCTGGAATACTCACCCGAAAGTTTCACCGGCACCGAACTCGATTTCGCCAAAGAGATTTGCGAAGCCGTGATGGACGTCTGGGAACCGACGCCCGATCGCAAGATCATCCTCAATCTGCCGGCAACGGTCGAGATGGCGACGCCCAACGTGTACGCCGATCAAATCGAATGGTTCGGCCGCAACGTCGCTCGCCGCGAGAGCATCATTCTCTCCGTCCATCCGCACAACGATCGCGGCACCGGCGTCGCGGCGGCGGAACTCGCGATGATGGCGGGCGCGGATCGCGTCGAGGGCACGCTCTTCGGCAACGGCGAGCGCACGGGCAACGTCGACGTCGTGACGCTCGGGCTCAACCTGTTCTCGCAGGGTGTGGATCCGCAGCTCGATCTGTCGAATATCCCCGAGATCGTGCAGACCGTCGAGTACTGTAACCGTCTACCCGTCGACGCGCGCCATCCCTACGGCGGCGAACTCGTGTTCACCGCCTTCTCCGGGTCGCATCAAGACGCGATCAAGAAAGGCTTTGCGGCGCGCGATGCGCGCGGCGACGTCGTCTGGGAAGTGCCATATCTGCCGATCGATCCGCAGGACGTCGGCCGCACGTACGAGGCCGTCATCCGCATCAATAGCCAGTCGGGCAAAGGCGGCGTCGCGTACGTGATGTTGCACGATTTCGGCTACGATCTGCCGCGCGCGATCCAAGTCGAGTTCGGTCGCGCGGTGCAGGGGCTTTCGGAGGAAACCGGGGCCGAAATCGCGCCGGCCGAAATCCTCGCCGCGTTCGAACGCGAGTATCTCGGCACGAAGACGCCGCTGCGGCTCGTGGAATATCACGTTGCCGACGACGGCTTCGGTCGCGCCACGATCGAGGCGACGATCGGCGACGGGACGTCGATCCGCACGCTATGGGGAACCGGCAACGGTCCGATCGACGCGTTCGTCGCGGCGCTTTCGAAAGATCTCGGCGTCCCGATCGCGGTCGGCGACTATCACGAACATTCGGTCGGTTCCGGTGCGAACGCGGCAGCCGTCGCCTACCTCGACGTTGCGACCGCGGGCATCGCGCACTTCGGCGTCGGCCGCGACGCCAACATCATCACGGCCAGCTTGCGCGCGATCGTCAACGGCGTCAATCGCGCGATCCGCATCGATCATCTCCGCGCGCCCGGCCTGCGTGGCGGCCCGATGCATGAAGAGAAGGGAATGCATGCCTCAGTCACTGTTTGAGAAAGTTTGGCGCGCGCACGTCGTCGAGACGTTGCCGGGCGATAACGCCCTCGTCTTCGTCGATCGCGTCGTCGCGCACGAGATCACGACACCGCAAGGCGCGCTCGAGATCGAACGCAAGTTCGGCGACCAACTCTACGATAAAGATCGCATCGTCGCGATCAACGATCACGTCTCGCCCGCGAAAGATATGGAGACGGCGATCCAAGCGAAGGTGCTGCGCGACTGGGCGAAGCGCCACAAGATCGCGCTCTTCGATATCGGCCAAAACGGGATCTGTCACGTCGTCACGCCGGAGCGCGGCTTCGTCGAACCGGGCATGACGCTCGCGTGCGGCGACAGCCACACGTGCACGCTCGGTGCGTTCGGCGCGTTCGCGCTCGGCGTCGGATCGACCGCGCAAGGTGGCGCGATGCTCGCGCAGACGCTCGTGCTGCAACGGCCGAAGGTCATGCGCATCACGGTGACCGGCCGGCTCCAAGGCGGCGCGACGGCCAAAGACCTCGCGCTCTTCATCATCAATTCGCTCGGCTTCAAGGGTGGCACGGGTTACGTGCTCGAGTACGCGGGTTCGGCGATCGACGCGCTCTCGATGGACGAGCGCATGACGCTGTGCAACATGGCGATCGAAGCGGGCGCAACGACGGGCATGTGCCAACCCGACGAGACGACCTTTTCGTATCTGCGCGGCCGCGAAAATCAACCGACGGGCGACGCCTTCGAGGCGAACGTCGCGCGCTGGCGCACGCTGCGCGCCGACGACGGAGCGACCTACGACACCGAGGTGACGCTCGATGTCGACGACTTGCGGCCGATGGTCACCTGGGGCACGAACCCGGGCGAAGCGATTCCGCTCGGGCAAAGCATCCCGGCCGATGCCGATGCTTCATCGCTGAAGTACATGGGCGTCGCAGCCGGAGATGATCTGCGCGAACTCGCGCTCGACCAAGCCTTCATCGGCTCGTGCACGAATTCGCGCCTTTCCGATCTATGCGCTGCCGCGGAGGTGTTGCGTGGACGGACGGTCACGATTCCGACGATCGTCACGCCCGGCTCGCAGGCCGTCAAACGCGCGGCCGAACGTGAGGGCCTGCACGACATCTTCCAAGATGCCGGATGCCTGTGGACGCACTCCTCGTGCGGGCCGTGCCTGGGCATGTCGATGGGCGTGCTCGCGCCGGGCGGGCGCTGCATCTCTTCGACCAATCGAAATTTTCCCGGCCGCATGGGCACGGGCGGTCGCGTGCATCTCGCCTCACCCGCAGTCGTTGCGGCGAGCGCCGTCATGGGCCGCATCGCGAACCCGGCCGAACTCTGCTCGCTCGCGCCGGTAAGCGCCGCCGAGGCGCACGCGTGATCGTCTCCGGTACCGTGATGCCGCTCGATCGTGCGAACGTCGATACGGACCAGATCATCCCGGCGCACTATCTAACCGGCATCGAGACGACGGGTCTGGGCAAGCATCTCTTTACCGGCATGACCGGGGGCGCGGAGCTGCTCGCGCGTCATCCGGAGGCGAGCATTCTGGTCGCTCGCGAGAATTTCGGGTGTGGCAGTTCGCGCGAACACGCCGCGTGGTCGCTCGCCGATCGCGGCTTCCGCGCCGTCGTCGCGCCGAGCTTCGCACGGATTTTCTACGAAAACGCCTACAGCAACGGCATCGCACCCGTAATCGTCGATGCCGCAGAGATCGACGCGCTGCTCGGCTCGATCTTCGCGAGCATCGATCTCGAGCGGGAAGTGCTCACCCGCGACGATGGCGGTGACGTGCGCTTCACGCTCGATCCGCTACGCAAGCAGTTCTTGTTATCGGGCGGTTACATGTCGTTTCTTGCGAGCAAGGTCGACGCGGTTCGTGCGTGGGAGACAGCGCTTACGTCAAGGCGCGATCGTTGAGGAATGCGAGGATGGCGCGGGCGAAGTCGTCCGGGCGGTCTTCTTGCAAGAAGTGGCTCGCGTTTGCGATCGTTACGTGCGCGATGCCGCGCGTGCCGGGTACGCGATGTGTGAAGGCGCGTTCGGCGCCGCGTGTGATCGGATCGCCGTCGGAAAAGGCGCACAGCATCGGTTTTTCGCTGCGTTCGAGCGCGCGCCACGCCGCGCGGTTAGCGTCGGAGGCCGGGTCGCCCGGTCGCGTCGGCACGAGCATGGGAAATTCGCGCGCCCCTGCGACGAACGTTTGGTCCGGAAACGGTGCGTCGTAGGCCGCAATAATGGCGGCGGACGGGTGGGGCGTGCACGTGGCGGCGATGACCCGCCCGGCCGAGAAGATCGACATCGCCTGCGATGCATCGCGCCAGCGTGCGAACGCCTCGTTCGCCGGTTCGTCCCCCGTCGGCAAGAACGTGTTCGCGACGACGGCAGCCGCGAAACGCTCGGCGCGCTCGACGTAGAGGCGAAGGCCGAGCAGGCCGCCCCAATCTTGCATCACGAGCACCGCGTCCCGAAGGTCGAGCGCGTCGATCGTGGCGCTGAGCCAGGCGACGTGGCGCGCGAACGTGTAGTCGGCGCGTTCGATCGGTTTGTCCGAGCGGCCGAATCCGATGAGATCGGGCGCGATCGCGCGGTAGCCGGCGGCCACGAAGTGCGGGATCATGTTGCGGTAGAGAAAGCTCCATGTCGGTTCGCCGTGCAGGCACACGATGGGGCGTGCCGTACGCGGCCCTTCATCGACGTAATGAGCACGTAACGACGTGCCGTCGCCCGCGGGGATGTCCACGTAGTTGGGCGCGAACGGGTAGTCGGGAAGCGACGCGAAGCGCTCGTCTGGCGTGCGCACGAAATCCATACGCCTACAGTACGACGCCTCGAGCGCGGGTACTCCCTGCACTTTGCTTCGCGCCGAGCGACGCGGACTGCGATCGTCCACGTCGTATGTCGCTGCGGTGAGCCTTCCCGTCACGTTCGCCGAGATCGAAGCTGCCGCAGATCGGATCGCCGCGTACGTCGTGCGCACACCGACGCTCGCCGCTCCGAGTTTGAGCGAACGCTCGCGAGCCGCGATCTTCCTCAAGCTCGAGACGCGGCAACGCACGGGTGCCTTCAAAGATCGGGGCGCCGCGAATCGCCTGTTGCAACTCACCGGTGCCGAGCGCGACTGCGGCGTCATCGCGATGTCGGCGGGTAATCACGCGCAGGCCGTCGCGTATCAAGCGTCGCGGCTGGGCATCGCGGCGACCATCGTGATGCCCGAGAGCACGCCGTTCACCAAAATTCGTCGCACGCAAGGCTTCGGCGCACGCGTCGTGCTGGCTGGTGACGGCCTCGCCGATGCGGCTGAGCGCGCGCGAGCGATCGCCGCGCAGGAAGGCCTCACCCTCGTGCATCCCTACGACGACGCGCGCGTCGTCGCGGGACAGGGCACGGTGGCGCTCGAGTTTCTCGCCGACCTCGACGGTCTCGACGTGCTCGTCGTGCCGATCGGTGGCGGCGGACTGATCGCGGGATGTGCGATCGCGGCGAAGCGGTTATGCCCCCGGGTCGAGATCGTCGGCGTGCAGACGACGGCGTATCCGTCGTTTCATCAAATCGTCAACGGGCTCGCGCCCGCATGCGGCGGTCAGACCGTCGCAGAAGGGATCGCGGTCAAAGCGATCGGCGAGATTCCGCTCGCGATCGCGCGCGAACTCGTCGACGACGTCGTCGTCGTCTCCGAGCGCGCGATCGAGCGCGCGATCCACATTTTTCTCGAGGATGAGAAGCTCGTCACCGAGGGGGCTGCGGCCGCCGGGCTCGCGGCGGTGCTCGACGACCCGGCTCGGTTCGCGGGCCGTCGCGTCGGGCTCGTCGTGTGCGGCGGCAACATCGACACGGGTCTGCTGGCCAACGTGATCGCGCGCGTGCGCTTGAGCGAGGGGCGCGTGGTGCGGCTACGCGTCGAGATCGTCGATCGTCCGGGCGTGCTCGCACACGTCGCCCGACTCATCGGTGAGTGCGGTGCGAACATCATCGATGTGATGCACCAGCGGCTCTTCAGCGACGTGACGTCGAAGAATGCGGAGCTCGATATCACGGTCGAGACGCGCACGCCCGAGGACGTGGATCGCATTCTCGCACGCCTCCACGATGCGAATTATCTCCCACATTTGCTCATGACGACCGCAAATGCGCTCCGGCACGAATCGTACGCGCCCGGCTCGCGGCCCTAGGCGAACGCCAAAACGATCCAGCCGGCGACGAACGCGAGACCGCCGAGCGGCGTGATGGCGCCGAGTTTCCGATTGCCGCTCAGCGCGAGCGCGTAGAGGCTGCCGCTGAAGACGACGATGCCCGCCACGAGTAGCGCGGCCGCAACGTTCGCTCCACGCGGCGCGACCGCGTGCGCGTCGATCGCGATGCCGATCGCGAGGATGCCGAGCCCATGCACGAAGTGGTAGAATACCGCACGTTCGTAGATGCCCGTGGCGTAATCGTCCAGCCGCGCGCGGAGCGCGTGCGCACCGAACGCGCCGATCGCCACGGCGAGTGCGAGAAGACCCGAACCGATTGCGCTCCAATGGATCACGCGTTGAGAAGCGCGAGATCGTGCGCGAATTCCTTCGCGGTCGTATCGGGTGGATAGACGACGCGTACGTCGCGCGATCGGTCGACGGCGAACACGGTCGTTCCATGCGAGATCTCGTGCGAGCCGCGATCTAACCGCACGCCGAACGCGTCGCGCACGCCCGCGAGCGTCGTCGCGTCGCCGGTGAGCGCGACGATGTGCGAATCGAAGGTTCGTGCGTAGCGGCCGATGACGGTCGGCGTATCGCGTGCGGGGTCGACGGTCACGAACACGATCCGCGTCCGCGCGCGCGCCGTCGCACCGAGGAGCCGATACGCACGGCCGAGCGATGCGAGCGCGATCGGGCACGCGTCGGGGCAGTGCGTGTAACCGAAAAAGACGAGTGTCGTGCGAGCGTTGCTCTCCAGGAGATGCGTGTCGACGTTACGATCGTCGCGCAAGATCGCGTCATTCACGGACCTCGGCGGGTCCAGGGGTGTGCCGATGAGTGCGGCGAGGACGGCCGTATCCGGCGCCACCCCTCTGTTCGCTCGTCTTCGTTCGATAGTGCTACGCCATGCAACGACACCGATGACGACCGCCAGCACGAGAAAAACACACGTGGCCGCTAGCGCAATCGAGGGTCGCAGGTTCGGCATCCGTGACTTGTTCATACCGTCACGACGGCGACCCGCGGTGCTGCGCGAAACGCAAGCACTGCGAAGGCGGCGCCCAAGCACAGCAAGCCCGAGATTTCGAACGCCGGCGTGTACGAGCCGAGTATCGTGCGGATCGTTCCCGCGCCGAAGGCGACGGCTCCCGCGCCGAGTTGATGCGCCGCACCGATCCACCCGTAGACGACCGGGCCTTCGTCCGCGCCGAAGGCCTGCGTCGCGAGTCGGACCGTCGGCGGCACCGTCGCGATCCAGTCGAGCCCGTAGAAGAGCGCGAAGACCGAGAGCCCCGCGAACGACGATTCGAGTGCATACGGCAACGCCACGAGCGAGAGCCCGCGCAGGCCGTAGTACGTGAAGAGCAGCACGCGATTGTCGATGCGATCGGAGAGCCATCCCGACGCCGTCGCGCCGACGAGATCGAAGACGCCGATTGCGGCGAGCAGCGTCGCGGCGCGAACCTCAGCGATGCCGTGATCGCCGCATGCGGCGATGAAGTGCGTGCCGATCAGACCGTTGGTGCTCGCGCCGCAGATAAAGAACGTGCCCGCAAGAATCCAGAACGCGGGCGACTTCGCGGCGCGCGCGAGCGAGCCGAGGGCGATCGCGATCGGATTGTCACCGACGTTCGCCACGATCGCGGCTTCGGTCGTTCCGTATGCCGTCAAACCTACGTCGCTCGGACGATCGCGCACGAACGCGATCACGGGCACGATCGTCGCCGCGGCCGCACTCGCGACGATCCACGTCGCGCTGCGCCAACCGACGCGTTCGGCCGCGTTTGCGAGAACGGGGAGGAAGATGAGCTGTCCGGTCGCGGTCGCCGCCATCAGCGCGCCCGTCACCACGCCGCGCGATTTGACGAACCACCGGTTGGCGACGCTCGCCGCAAGCACCATCGCGAGCATGCCGAGCCCGAGGCCCGCGAAGACGCCGTAGCTCGCGATCAACTGCCACGGCTCGCGCGAGAAGCCGGCCGTCGCGACCGCGACCGCGACGAGCGCGAGCCCGAGCACGATCGTGCGCCGAAGCCCGAACGTGTGCATGAGCGCGGCTGCAAAGGGACCGACGAGTCCGAAGAGCGCGATGTTGATCGCAGCCGCCGCGGAGACGGTCTGCGCACTCCAGCCCATCTGTCGTTCGATCGGCAGCATGAGCACGCCCGGCGTCGAGCGCACCCCGGCAGCGACGATGAGCACGAGAAAGGTCGTTGCTGCGACGATCCACGCGTAGTGCATGCGTCCGGTCGAGATGGGCTGACGCGCAGACATCCCTCGACGCTAGCACCTCGCGAGCGCTCTCGTCAACGCGAGCACGTTATCGCTGCAGGCGGAGTTGTACGAACGGCACGAGGCGCGCGTCTTGTTCGACGAGGGCCGACGACTTCGCGAAGCGCAGGTCGGTGCTAGCGTAACGTATGCCGTAGGCGAACGAGAGCGTGCGGTTCGCGCGCACGACGTCGATCGCGCTCGCTTCGAGTTGCTGACCGGCGATCGCGTCGACGACGGGCGCCGCTCCCACGACGCCGAGCGACGCGCGCGTGATACCGTGCAGATCGGGTTCGCCGCCGAAAGTGAGCTCCAAGGTCGTGCGCGTCGTCAGCGGTATCCGTTCGTGGAGTTCGAGCCGCACACCCGAGGCCTGCGTCGCGAGCGTTCCCGAGGGAGACGTCCGAAACGTCTTCGCGAGAACGTCGCCGTAGCCGACGCCGAACGCGAGCCGGTGGCCGGGTTCGTACGCACGCAGCGTCGCGTCGAAGGACGAGAGCGCCGCCGTCGACGGTGCGAATGGGTTGCCGTAGAAACGCGTGCGCTGGTACACGAGGCTCTCGCCGTGAAATTCGAGGGCCCCGAAGTCGGCATCGAGGTCGACCACGGGAACCGGCCGTGCGCCGGCGGTCGTCGCGCCATCGGTATCGCGGTACGTGCCGATGGCGGGGCCGGCGCCGAGACCGAGCGTCACGTCGGCGCGCGCGACGCGCGGCGATGTGACGAGCGTC
>JAABUX010002182.1_pt1 | contig 28162 bp, 13 predicted proteins | sample 5561851 | NCBI WGS metagenome assembly JAABUX01 (sample SAMN10711883, study PRJNA513361) | rock metagenome | isolation source: Antarctica rocks | place: Antarctica: Victoria Land, Richard Nunatak red sandstone | collected 2016-01-03 | reverse complement strand
TCGTCTCCAAGCCGCGTGGAAGAATCTGCCACCCGAGACACAAGCCGCCGCGCGGCCCACTCTCGAAGAGGGTCATCGAGCACTCGCAAACTACGTTGCGAACGGAACACCGCCCGCGCACCACACCAAGATGACCCTCCGCCTGAAGAGCTATCTGACCAATGACTGGGACGGCCACCTTGCCACGTTGGAACAATCGCTCAAGAGAACATGTAGAGACACAGCCAAGGGCACACACAGGCCGGCGATGTAGGTGTACGGGAACGTGCCAATGGCCCCGTTTGGCAGGGTGGTGTGCAGAAGTTGGAGCGGTCCGGGTGCCGTCAAGGCAGAGCGAACGACGGCGTTAGCGGGGCGCCAGCAGTCCCAGCCAGTCCCAAGTCAGCGCTGCACGCTGCTGCCCGAGGGCCGATCGACGTCCCCAAATAGGGTCGATGCTTGCCATCAGGAAGGGGAGAAAAGCCTAATTCTTCAATCCAAAGGAGCATAGACGTGACTGAACGCACGATCTATCTCCGCTTGTCTTTCATCCTGAATCCGCAACCCCACGTTATAATCATGAGCACTTCGGCGATCCGGACTGCCGCCGCGCTGCAGCACCTGCGTCCCTCTCCAGACCTCACTCTCTAACACAAGGAAATTGAGATGAAGAAGGCTGTCGCCAGGAACTCCAAGAAGTCCACTGTCGCAAAGACGTCCTCAGTAAACAACTTAAGCACCACTGCGAAGCAGATCCTCCCGAGGCGAGCTGCAGCTACCCCCATTAGCAAATCCGCATCAAAGAAATCTTCGAAGAAGCCCTCCTCAGCCGCCGCGATCAAACAGGCAGCCAGACAACCCACTGCGCCTAAGACCACCGCAAAGTCCAGGCAGTCCCTCCGCTTTGCTCACCCCTTCTTCACTCCCACGCCACTATCTGAGCGCGCATCCGTCCCCGGTGTCGGAACCCGACTGCTCGATTTTATCCAGGGAAACCTCGAGCCCATCCCTGCGCCCACACGCACACCGCTCTTCACCCTCGCCGAGATCATCGGCCAGCAAGGTAGTCAGGAGATTGAAGCGTCCGGCTCCATCCGTTTCCACACCGTCGGAGATACCGGTAAAGGTGCCAATACACCCCAGGGTGCCGTCGCCGAAGCCATGCAGGCCGACTTCGATATCGCCCATCCCGCCAACTCCCCCGCCTTCTTCTTCCATCTCGGCGACGTCATCTACGGTCCCAACAAGGACCAGAACTACCGCCCCGAGTTCTACGAGCCTTACGTTCACTACCCCGGCAAGATCGTCGGAATCGCCGGCAACCACGACGGAGAAGTCTTCCCCGGCACCGACCCTGTCAGCCTCCGCGGCTTCGTCGCCAACTTTTGCGCCCCCTCGCAGGTCGTCCCTCCCATCGCCGGTACCATCTTCCGCGAGACCATGAACCAGCCCGGCGTTTATTATCTCCTCGACGCCCCCTTCCTCCAGATCGTCGCCCTCTATTCCAACGCTGCTGAGAACCCTGGCTTCATCTCCGGCGCCATACCCGGCCAAGCCCAGAAGACCTGGCTTCTCAAGACCCTCCAGACCATCGCCGCCCAACGCAAGGTCGGCACCCGCAAGGCGCTCATCTTCGCCACTCACCACCCGCCCTTCACCGCCGGCGGACACGCTCCCAGTACGGCTATGCTCGCCGACATCGACTCCGTCTGCCAGCAGGCCGGCATGATGCCGGATCTCTTCCTCTCCGGCCATGCCCACAGCTACCAGCGCTACACCCGCGAGCTCACCCTCGCTGGCCGATCCCTCCAAATCCCCTACATCGTCGCCGGCACCGGTGGCATCAACGACCAGGCCGTCCCCGCCGCCACCGGACAGAAGACCGGGGATCATATCTTCGTCAAATCCCTCAAAGGCTATGGCTACCTCCTCCTCGATGTCTCGAGCAGCACAATCCACGGCACCATGTTCGCTGTCGATCCCGGCACCCACGCCAGATCCACCTTCGAAACCTTTGCCGTCGATCTCGCCCGCAATACCGTATCTTGATCTCACTCCAGACTCGATCTCGCGGTCGTTCAGCCGGCTCGGCGCAACGTTGAGCTTGCGTGCAAGTTCTCCGATCTCGCGGCTCGCACAGAGAGAAGCAAAGAAGATCTCTAAGCTTGGTCGCGCATTGCCAGGAACGATCTGCTCCTGATCCGCGAAGACTGCCCGGCTGTGAGCATCCACGAAGACCTTCAACCAGTGGAAGTCGTTGTTGCCGTTTCCTTGATGATCGCCAGACGTTTCGACCGGGTGAAGTTCTCAATGCGCTGCAAAGCGCAGCTCGGACACACATGCTGTCGTTGGCCCGTATACCGTGCTCAGTGAATGCGTACCCGCTAAGCTGCCGCACTCGGACAATTCCTCCACATGAAGGTAGACCGTGTTGCGGACGGCTTTACGGGCGCACTGAACAGTTCTTTGCCTTCTGATTCAGCAGGGTTCCGCTGGGAAGCCGTCACCTCAGCAACTGAATCGTCAAAGCGCTTACCCGACGTCGAATGAGCAGAAGGCCTCGCTTTGGCCATCGGATCAAGCCTCACAATCACATGTCGTCCGTTGAACCACCGCCCGCCGTAGATGTTGGCCGCGGCCTTGCTGCATCGGATCATAACTCGAAATCCGAACCCGGACGATGGCTATGGGTAGAAGTCGGTGCACCTTGTCGGTTCACTGCAGAAGCATGTTTGCGCGCTTCGGATGCGAGTGCGCTGACAAGAATGTCGTCCACGTTGTGGCGACTATCAGCGCTCCATTCACGCGAAATTCACCATGCTTTGCGTTCCCTCCGCACGCTCACCTGTTATCAACCTGCTCGGAGGACTTCCATGAACGCTCGTTCCACCCTAGCCCTTAGCCTGGCCGCCCTTGCGTCTCTTCCAAGCTCGTCCTTCGCACAACACGACGACTGGGACCATAACAATCGCAGTGAAATCCGCCACGTTCTGCTCATCAGCGTCGATGGCATGCACGCCGTAGACTACTTCAACTGCTCCCGGGGCATGGCCACCGTCAACAACGGCGCGCCCTTCTGCCCCAATCTCGCCGCTCTCGGCACAACCGCCGTCAACTACGTCGCCGCTTCCGCCTCCAAGCCGTCCGACTCCTTCCCCGGTCTAACGGCCATCGTCTCCGGGTCAACGCCCAAGTCCAGCGGCGTCTACTACGATGTCGCCTACGACCGTTCGCTCGACGCACCCGCAAGAACCACCGGCAACGGCGTTCAGGCCGGCCCCTGCACCCCATACGCCGCTTCCACCGGCACTACCACTGAGTACGAAGAAGGCATCGACATCGATCAATCCAAGCTGAACGGCGGCGCTCCCGGCGCAGGGCTTACCGATGGCGGCATTCGCTCCATCGATCCCAAACGCCTACCCCGCGACCCCGCGGCCGGATGCGCCCCGGTCTACCCTTGGGACTTCGTCCGTACCAACACCATCATGGGCGTCATTCACAACGCCGGGGGATACACCGCCTGGTCCGATAAGCACCCCTCGTACTCCTCGGTCGCCGGTCCCGGTGGCAACACGCTCGACGACTATTACTCGCCCGAGATCAACTCCCTTGTAGTGCCGCTTCCCGGCGTCGCCACCCCCGAAGCGCTCTCCTGCACCACCGTTCCCGATCCGTCGCAGGTCAGCTCATGGACTGACTCCTTCCAGAACATTAAGTGCTACGACACGCTCAAGGTCCGGGCCATCCTGAAGCAGATCCACGGCAAGACTCACAACGGAGCTTCCGCGCAGGTCCCCAACATCTTCGGTATGAACTTCCAGGCTGTCAGCGTCGGCCAGAAGCTTATAGAGGCCAATGTTGGCACAGGCGGATACATAGACGGTGCGGGTACCCCCACGACCGAGCTCCTGGGTGAGTTCCAGTTCATCGACGCCTCCATCGGCGAGATGGTCACTGCCCTCAAGAACACCGGAAACTTCGAAAGTACCCTCATCGTCATCACAGCCAAGCACGGCCAGGCCCCTGTCGACCCCAACCGCTTCTTTCCTACCGGCAGAAACAGCGGCTACACCACCCCTGCGGACCTGATCGCCAACCTCCTTCCCAGCTCTGAATCCCCCACCGGCAGCGGCATCGGGCCAACCCAGGACGACGTCTCCCTCCTTTGGCTCAAAAACGCAGCTGACACCACCTCCGCCGTAGTGACGCTCGAGAAGAACGGCACCGCCATCGGCCTCGGTACGATCTTCTACGGCCCCACCCTCGCTCTCAACTACAACACCCCTGGTCTCCCGCCCTACGGTGACCCACGCACCCCGGACATCATCGTCACTCCCAACCCCGGCGTCATCTACACCAGCAGTTCCAAGAAGCTCTCCGAGCACGGCGGCTTCTCGCACGATGACACCAACGTCGTCATGCTCTTCGCCAACGCGTCCTTCACCCCGCGCACGGTCTCCGCCGCCGCAGAGACAACGCAGGTCGCCCCCACTATCCTTAAGGCCCTCGGCCTTAACCCAAAAGCGCTTGACTCCGTCCGTCTCGAAGGCACATCGGTCCTCACCGACGTAATCCAGCAACTCTCAGTTCGATAAACACTTCCTGTAAGTGGTAAAAGGCGGTCTGCTGTTGCAGACTGCCGATCAGGCCTATGGGCTGTTTCGAACCTTGTCCGTTCTCTCGTATCGTCAACGCCGTCATAGGTGAAGTTGCTGTCGTCCAGGCCGCGTCCGGCGAACCGGATCGACCGTTGGTTGCTGCCACCGGTGTCGACGGCACCGGGAAGGCTCTGTTGCATTAACCTTTCTGATCAGGCCTAGGGTGGGCTGTGGCGATAGGATGGGTCATGTTCAAGCGTCGCCGCTTTCCTGTGAGATCATCCTGCTTTGTGTTCGCTGGTACTGCAAGTACGGCATCAGCTATCGGGATCTTGTAGAGATGATGCAAGAGCGCGGTGTGGAAGTGGACCCGTCGACGATCATGCGCTGGGTGCATCGTTACGCACCTGAGTTGGAGAAGCGAGTGCGCTGGTATCAAGGCCTATCGAGCGAGTTCCTGGCGCGTCGATGAGACGTATGTAAAGGTTGGTGGCCGGTGGAAGTACCTGTTTCGCGCCGTGGACAAGCATGGCCGGCTGATCGACTTCATGTTGGCAGATCGTCGCAATACGCGGGCGGCCCATCGCTTTCTGGGCAAAGCCTTGACTACCATGCGCTACTGGCCGCCGTCGTCGATCACGACCGACCAACTCGGCTCCTATCCGAAAGCGATCCTTCGGCTACAAAGGGAGGGCAGGCTGGCTGCCGGTACAAAACATAGAACCTGCAAATACCTGAACAACATCATCGAGGCCGATCATGGCGCACTCAAGCAAGTCATTCGTCCCAGCCGAGGCTTTCAGACGATGAAGACTGCCGCGGCTACCATCAAAGGTTTTGAAGTAATGCGCATGATCCGCCGAGGGCATTGCCTCACCTGTAAGCCGAGCGTCAAAGATGAGGTCCCATTTATAAACAAGCTGTTTGACATCTTCTCTGTCGCGGCCTGACAGAAAAAGCAGCGAGCCAGACTGCAGCCAAACAAGTTAATGCAACAGAGCCCTGGAAACTCGATCGGCTCGGCCGAAGTGTGAAGAATCTGGTTGACCTGGTCGGAAAGCTGCACAAACAGGGAGTCCAGTTCAGAAGCCTCACCGATGCCATCGATACAGGCACCGCGTCCGGGCGCTTCTTCTTCCACGTCATGGCCAGCTTGGCAGAGATGGAACGGGAACTCACCATTGAACGGACCCGCGCCGGCCTCGAAGTTGCACGCCAGCTCGGCCGTATAGGCGGCCGCAAACGGCAGATGACCGAAAGCAAAATCAAGTCAGCGAAGAAACTGCTCGCCAGCGGAGTCCCCCCACGGGATGTCGCCAGCAACCTCGGAGTCTCTGTGCCTACCCTTTACAGGTGGATCCCGGCCTCCACAATGCCTTAGCGTGCTCTATCGTCCGTTTTCTGACGCGACCCCCGATTAGGCTTGGTTCCGACGTCTTGGTCGAACTCCTAAGCATCCGGAAGCACGTCCAAGTGTGGAGATCTGCCGTTGCGGGATGGTGAACGTGGCATGTAACTCTGGCTCCCCAGGAGACGGCGCATATTCTGTTGACGGCGCAAAGATCCCCGCGTGATTTCAGGAACACACCCGCGCAAGCGTAAGGAGCTGCGTTGCGCATGGATTCTGGGCGATCGGAGACCTCACTTGCCGGCGAGTTTGGCATCAGCCGTCAGACTCTTCAGCGGTACGCCGCAGGAGCAAGGAAGTGAAGGACAGCCGTTAGCGAGTCACGTATTGCCCGCGCGTTCTTGCCCTTGGCCTGTGGGCAACCTGCTACACACTCAAGCCGCAGGATGGAAAGTTTTACGGAGGAATGCGGGAAGCGGTCCTGGAACGTGGCGGCTACCTTTGCCCCGTCTACGACGCTCCGGTAGAGCACGAGCGCTCGATCATCATGCATCATCGGGTGCCGGGCAAATCGGTTCTGAGCCTGGTGGCGTTGCTGAGGAAACAGCCCAAGCGCAAGCGGGTAGCTCGAAACAGAGCTTCTGAAATGCACGCTGTTAGGAAATGAAGACGGCTTCGAATGTAACAACAAAGGGGTGAGCGCCATATGGCACACCCCCCTCTTGCCTCATCTTGGTCATGCCTACTGGCCACCGCTGCGGCTTCGTATTTCGGTCCCGTAGGTGTCTGCGAGGTGCTGCTGGGTTCGTTGCGAATGCAGAAGCAGTTCGGCACGGTGAAAGCGCAGGTTGAGTCCGGAGGGCGCCTCGGGATAGGGCTTGCCGTCCATAAGTCCCTTCCAGAGGATGCGATTGTAATCGGCTCCGTTGAGGTTGTCCTCGACGGAAAAGTTTAGGCCCTTGGTGACCGAGGCCCAGTAGGCGGCGTCGTGGGTGGGGTGGAGGTTAAGGCGAGCCTGCACCGGAGTGCGGGCGGGCAGAGGAAGTTGCGTGGCGTAGAGCAACTGCGACGGTTCCGCGGTGTAGGTCCACTGCTTCTGGCTGGTGTCGAAGACCTCGGCCATCGGGATAGCGACGGCGTCGTTAAGGTTGAGTTGGCCGATGCCGAGGATGTCCTCGATCGTGCGTACCATGTTGACAGTGTTGTAGGCGTGCGAGACGACGGCATGCTGCTTAACGTATGGACCGATAACGAAAGCGGTGCTCCGGTGTGCGTCGACGTGGTCAGCACCATCCTGAGCATCGTCCTCGATGACGAAGATAAGCGTGTTGTCTTTGTACTGGCTATGGGCGACCTTTTGCGCAACCAGACCGACGGCGTAGTCGTTATCGGCAACCTCAAGCTCGGGGGTGTTGACGCCGAGGATCGCGGATCCGTAGCTGCCGGTATGATCGTGCGCAAGGCGGAGGAAGGTCAGCTGTGAGAGACCCTGGGCGTCGAACTCACGCTCGAACTCCTTGAAGCGGTAGTAGTCCGGGAAGGCCTGGTCGAAGCCGCGGAAGTAGAGGTCGGTGTGGGGCCGGAGTGCGGCGTTGGCGGGGAAGGCAACCTGAGTCTGGGTCGCCGCGGGATCGAGCAGGTAGGGAATGTGGAGCGGCGCCGGGAGAGCGTACCGTACCAGGTCGAGGAAGAAGCCATAGTTGCGGATGGAGAGCCCCTGGCGCAGAGCAGCATCCCAAATGTAACCCTGGTTGATCGTACCGCTGGGACTGTCCGGCGCCGCGGTATCGATGGTGCCGGGCAGTAGGTCTGGGTCCGTAGGAGTGACGGGATCGGCGGCCACGCGCTCGGCGGTAGTGGCAAGAGAGACGTTAATGTTGCGGTTGGTGCCCTCAGAGTCATAGGAGAGGCCACGGCCGGCGTAGTTGACGGGGGTCTGCTTTTCGACGACGTCCGGTGCGCGGGCGGAGGTAGACCAGGGCCAGCCGTCCATGCTGACCTCGCTCGAGTCGTAGAAATTGTCGAGGTCGACGAAGTGGCGGGCGAGGCGATGGAAGTTGGGCGTGTTGAGCTTGCCGAACTCCGTGAGGTCGGGGTCACCGTTGCCGACTTCCAGGTCACCGAGGATCTGATCGTAGGTGCGATTTTCCTTGATGATGTAAATCACGTGCTTGATCTTGCTGTGGAGGAACTGCATCTTCTCGCGGTCCTCGGCGGAGATGTAGCGCTGGAAGTGGTTGTTATCCGCGACAAGCTCGGTGAGGCGATTGAGCTCGCCGGGCGTGGGGGTGGGGAAGCTCTGGAAGCCAGCCTTGATGAGCTGCAGGCTGTACTGGTTGGAGGCCTGTCCCTGCGCGGAGAGCGCGGGAGTCAGACCCTTGATGTTGCCGGGGTTCGGACCGGTCGGCGACTTGCCGTTGACGACGTAGACGTACTTGCCGTCGCCGGAGAAGCTGACGGAGTTCGGGTACCAGCCGGTGGGGATGAGGCCTTCGACGCGGCTCTGGCCGGTTGCGGTGCTTAGGCGAACGACGGCGACGTTATTTGTGTTGCCGTTGGTTACATAAAGGGAGGTGCCATCAGGCGAAAGCGTCACGCTGTTGGTGTTGTTGCCCTTGAGGCCTTCGCGGGCGATGGGAAGGAGACCGACGGGAGCAGTGACGGCGATGTCGTCGATCTGGGTGTTGGTGCGCGTATTGATGACGGCGACGGAATCCGTCTCATCTTCGGCGACATAGAGTCTGGTCTGGTCGGCGTTGAGGGTCATCTTGTTGGGTTGGCCTTTAAGCTGGACCCGGGTCGTGATCGTCGGCGAGACGGACGGAGCGGTGGGTAGGTTGAGCACGACGATCTCACGCTCGCGAAGGCTGGAGACGTAGGCAGTGTTGTTGCCGACCATGCTGACCCAGAGTGGGTACTCGCCGCCCGGGACGCCGGCCTTGGCAGGATTGGTCTTGCCCGGACGGAGATCGAGTTCGCCGGACTTGACCCAAACGTTGTTGTACTTGGAGAGGATGGAGACCGAGTCGTTGTAGTAGTCTGCGACGACGAGTCTGTTGCCATCGGCAGTGATCGCGATGCCGGCGGCTTCTGGAACTACGGCTAGGCCGTTGGCTCCGGTGTGATCTAGCGCGATGGGACTGCCGGCCTGCTCAGCCCAGGTGCCAGCGTTCGTACGCGAGTAGAGGTGAACGTTGTCGTCCTTACCTCCGGAGGCGTAGAAGGCCGTGCCGGAGGGATCGAAGACGATGCCGGCGTAGGTGTTCGGAATCTGGATGACCTGCTTCTTAACCGGGTTCGGCTGACTGATGTCGTAGATGAAGATGTACTCGTTGGAGTCGGCGTTGTTCTGCGTACCGAGGTTCGCGCCGGAGGTGTAATTGAGCAGGTTATAGCCGCTCGTGAGGATGAGCAGGGTCTTATGGTCGGGGCTGGTGATGGTGGTGACGGCCTGGCCGGCCAGGTATTGCGGGTTATCGGCGAGACCGGGGTTGAGGGGCTCAAAGCGGGCGCCGCGTGGAGCGAGTGGGGTCAGCAGTTGGTCGGTGTTGGGCAGGATCTGTGCGGCGACCGTGACGTTTGTGTTGTCGTCGTCGGGATCCTGGGCGTGTGTGGCAAGTGGCAGGAGGAACGCCATGGCCGTGGCGGTAGTAAGTGCCCGGCGAAGGGTGCGGGGATGGATCATCAGAGAGCCTCCACAACTGTGTTCGAGCCAGAAAGATGTGCTGCGGGCAAGCAGGAGTTTGGCCTGCCCAGAAGATTCAAGATGAGGTGTTTGCGCTACGTTGACGATGGCGACCCTGCTCCCGAACAGCGTCAGGAGTGTCCGGAAATACGCATGACTACCTATCCACCTTCAGGCGGGTCCAGTTGCGGTGTCAGCACTGGGAGGTAAAATTTCAGTTACAGGCAGGATGTAATGAGGTGTCTAAAGCAGGAGCTAGGCTCTACCCTCTATGCGCATCACTGTGCAGCTTCTTACTTTCGTCTCTGGAGTTTCTGTGTTTTCGAGTGGCCGCATGCCTGGCCCAGATCGATTGCGCGGGGCTGAAGTTGCGATCGCTCGAGAGTTTTGCAAGGTGCAGCGGCGGGGGCGCTCGACTACCGTGCGCGACGCCGGCCCAGTACGCTGCCTACCATGCCGGTGGCTAGTAGCACAATCGACGTGGGTTCCGGTGTGGCTGTCACCGTCGAGACATCGCCGATGGCGAAGGCATTGGTGCCGCTCAGAGTGAGCGACGTAATCGGCGTTGTCAGGGACAAGCTGGCCATACCCTCAGGCTCTCCGAGGACTAGGCCGTCAGGGCTGGCGACGAAGCCAGTCGTCTGGCCCGTGTTGGCGGTCACGGTCAACGAATCTGTTGTGCTGTAGGAATCCAGAACGGCGAAGGGGATGAGAAGCGTCCCGGAAATCGGCGTGGAGAACGAGATCGTCAAAGAGTCCGTACCGAAGAAGTTGTTGTCCAGCAACGCAGTGTTGAAGGTGAGTAGACCTGTGGTGTCCTGGACCGCAAAGCCGTTTCCTGCGGGGGAAGTGTAAGTGGCGGTAAGTCCACCGGAGGTAATGCTGAAGGTCGGCGTAGCTCCGACGGAGTTCTCCAGACCAAAGGTAGATGCGTTTGCGGTGGCATTGAGAGCAAGGGCGGCCATCGAAGTCAGAACAAGGGAGCGAAGCGACATAGGTTCTCCATTTCAGAAGTGGAAGCAACAAGCGCCCGCGGAGACCCGCAGGTAGTACAGATACATCACTGCAGGGGACACGGACTCATGAGCCCGCCCCCAGTCCAGAGCGCGTTGGGGCCACGCTCAAGATGATAGTTTTTGCCCACCGTGCGACCGTAAATCTCCCCATAGTTTCCTACGGCGGCAAGGACAGGCACGGCCCAATCCGCGGGTATGCCAAGCGCCTGGCCGACTGACCGGTCCGCGCCGAGCAAGCGGCGAGCGGCAAGATCAGTGCGCTTTCTGGCCTCGTTCACGTTTGCCTGCGTGATGCCAAGCGCCTCGGCTTCGATGAGGCTGCTCAGGGTCATGTTCACGAGCAGAGCAAACCTCTGGTCGCCAGAGCGATAAGCGGGAGCGACAGGCTCAAGCCCGAACCGCTCTGGAAGGAAGACGAACTCCGGGGCGTTGGCCGGGAAGTCGGCCCGCGACTCCGCCAGGCGTGACTCCAGCGCAGAGCCTGCCGCGCAATGTGCAACAGCTACGGACGCGTCCATCTCGCCCTGTTCGGAGTGCGCCTGCAGGCCATACGCAATCTTGCGCTCGGTCATGAAGTCGCGGAGCCGCTGCTCCGAGGGGGTGTTGTTCATGGCGCAGATCAGGTTTCCTCGCAGCTCCCCCACTCCCCTAAATCCTGCAGCAGCGGGAACCAGAAAACGCTGCGTATCGTAGAACACGGGATGACCAAAGGCGACGCCATACCGCATCGAAGCCTCTGCCGACGGAGAAAGGCCAACGACGAGGTGCACCTGGCCCGCCTTCAACGCTTGCAGGGCTTCGGCCTCTGCCGGAAAGCGAACGATCTCGGCAGGCGCTTTGGCCCCCATCACCGCAACGGCGATCGCCTCACAGAACGCCGATCCGAGAGCGGACAGGTTCCCGTGCTCGCCTTGCCCGTCCCAGTCATCGACCGGCTCCACCGTCCCGCAGACAAGACGTCCTGCGTAGTGAATGGCAGGGATGATCGCCAGTCTCTCCGAGTGCCCTGAGATGGCGGCGGCGGATGGTATCGAGTCCTGTGACGTTGCGATAGGCGCGGCGGGCGTCTGTGCAGACGCCGCCGCGCTGAAGGCCACAACAATGAAGAGAAAGCGATGCATGGTCTCTCGAAAGGTTTACAGGGGAGGGCGACTCGCCATCGTCCTTCCCGGGTGGGCTTAGGGGGCCCAGGCGGCCGAGGTAGGCGTGCCGGGCGACTGTGTGGGACGGGGGTTCACGTCAGCAGGATAAGGATCCGCCGGAGTTCCTGCCTTGTATGCCGCAGCAGACGTGAAGTCCGTCGGAAGGACACCGATCGCCTGGCAGGCTCCGTTGGTGTAGCCATTCGCAGAGAAACCAGGCGTCGCCAGGTGCGGAAGGGTGTTGATCTGAGGTGGCGAGAAGGTTGCAATCGAGGACGAGATGGGTGTGTTGCTCTGCATTCTCGTGTAATCGAACGCTTCGGTCAGATCGCCTAGTTGATTGGTTGGGTCATCCGAAGGGCCAAGGTTTGCCTGCCCGAGGTTTGACTGGCCGAGTTGACGGGCACGCGCCTCATCCGGAAGAGTCGCGAGTGGCACCAGCTTGTAAAGCTCGTCGATGAATTTGATCAGGGAGCCGTGCTCGCTGTACTGGTGCGATATGCTTCCCTGCAGCGACCAGGGCGAGAGGACGATGGTGGGAATGCGTGGGCCACCAGCAAGGATGCTGCCATCTGCAAACGTACTGCGCTTGCTCACCTGCTCGTGGTCATAGAAACCGTCGGTCTCGTCGTAGGTGATTATAATCGCACTCTGGTTCCAGTAGGGGCTGTTTGCGATGGCGCTGATCGCCTGGGCCGCGAATGCCTCTGAGATCTGGTGATCCGAGTAGGCCGGATGATCGTCATTGCCGATGAAGGCGTGCTGGATCCCCGGCGTCGGATCGACCGGCACCAGACCCTGGTTGTTGCTGTACCCTCCCCGCAAGTAGAAGACTCCTCCGTTGCCGGGCAGCGTCTGACTCGTGACGGCGTTAATGAAGTCCTGGGCGCCATGAAGGTTGTTGTTCAGCACCTTGGTGTTGTCGGCCAGGTAGCCAAAGTACTGCGGACCATTGTGGTGCAGTACGTATCCGGTGTAGAGGCTGGGGTTGTTGGTCGCGTTGGGAGTTCCGGTGCCCTGCGGTTCATAGGGATCTGGCGCATCGTTCCCGTTGAATCCCTGCTGGTACCATCCCCATGGAACTGCCTGATTATTCGCCGCGATGGTGAAGACGTCGTGCTGCACGTCGGCGAGATCGGCACGCGGATTCTGGTCGGCCTGGATGGTCTGGCCGATGTTGGCTCCCATGAAGGAGAGGGGCAACGTGGCGAAGGTCAGGTTCAGCGCGGGGTTCGCAGCGTTTTCGTCGAAGTTATACGGCGGCTTGACCGCGCTCGGATCCTTCAGCGAGCCGGGGAACGGTCCAGGGTCGGCGACGATCGGAACGTAGGCGTTCGTATTGGTCGCAGGACCGGAGTACGTCGCACCCTTCACGTTCGGGAAAGCAGGGTTCGCGTAGGTGACGGACGCGCCCTCGCTAGGATGCAGCGCCCACTGCGTCTCACCCGACTGGCCGGCAATGATGGCAATGGCATTCGGCGTCGACGGACCTACGGTTGTCTGGTGGAAGTTGTCGAACAGCACGAAGTTCTTGGCCCAGGACCACATGAAGGGGATGGTGTCGCAATCTAGGTGGCTTAGGTCCGTCTCCGCCTGCTGCTTCTGCGCCAGTGTCACCACAGTCGGCGCCGCTCCGTTCGACTTGACAATAGTGCCCGACAAATCTGTCGTGAGTCCTTCCTGATCCAAAGCATAGCGGTCGTTGGCAGCGACACTTCCGGTAAGGTCCAAGTCGTTCGCCAAGCCCTGGTGACTGTGATCGACCGAGATCAGATCGGCCGGGTAGATGGGCACCACCGCGCCACCGCTGTTGTACCCGCCCATCTGGACCGCCTGGGGCATCAGGAACGGGCTCTGCGTCACAGTGTTCAGGGACGTGTCCAGATAGCGCTGTGTGAAGCTGCTTGTCTGATTGGCCGGGGTATAGCCCGCAGGCGCAGCGTAGAGTCCATTGGCACCGGGAAAGGTTCCGAAGAAGTGATCGAACGATTCGTTCTCATGGAAGATGACGAAGACATACTTCACATGCGACTGCAGCAGAGCCACCTTCTGCTGCAGCGTCAAGTTCGGTGCTGGAGGGGCCTCCGCAAGGGCGACCGTACTGTTGCTTGCCAAGGCCACCATGCCGAGTGCGGCCAAGGCCTTTCTCAACCATATGCTTTGTGACATTGTTGTTCACTCCTGTGGGCTTGAGGCGGGTAACTTCAGTAAGACATGCGGCCGGAGTGAGCACAAGGAGGATAACCCTCGGAGCGCGGAAATTAACAGCTTCTTAAAATCCCTTTTCCACGGCACTTCTAACGGTCCTGGCGGCGTGTCGGTACCGACAGGTCGTCTTAAAGGAAAGTTGAGGGCCCCTGCCCCAGCCCCTGCCCCTGCCCCTGCCCCTGCCCCTGCCCCTGCCCCTGCCCCTGCCCGGATTGATCTAACCCGCTGATGAATCAACGCTGCGCTGCCGCCATCCTGGTACCTGGCTAGTAACTGCTGCGCCTGCGAACACACTCACCTGAAGTACCGGAGGTTGACTCCGTCGTCCGCCGGCCAGCCAGCATTTCGTTCAGAACCTCGATCCCCTTCAAGTCCTGCTTGCTCGTCTGCACCCAGCCCAATTTGTCGCCTCCAAATCCATAGCGACAGTGGCGGTCAGCGACACCTTGGCTTTGCAGAGCTACAACACTAGTGCTTTGCTGTAGACAGCGACTTTACTGTAAAGAAGCTGCGGTAAGTCTTTTTCAGTAGATGACCCGAAGGGACATCTGCATGTTTCTTGGACCACCGATTGTGTTGGTCACCTGTCCCAGGCCCTGGTTGTTGGACAGGGACATAAGGGAGTACTGGGCTGCGATGTTGGCCGCGGACGACATGGTGGAGTCGTATGCCGGATTCGTGTTCCCGCTTCCGATGCCGACCGAGTTGCCGGGGATATCGAAGCTGGACGTGTTTGTGAGATTGTAGACATCGAAGGTGTACTTAACGTTGACACGATCGGAGATCCGCGTGTTCTTGATGAGCGAAATATCCGCACGCTTCTGGAAGGCCTGCCGGAAGATATTCCGCTGACCGGTTCCGAAAGTCGTCTCATATACGTCGCATACAGGCGCGCCCGCCGTGCTCAGGCCACAGCCCGGGACGCCGTTCGTGCTGGGTGCGACCAGCGGAACAGTGAACGCCGTCGGGTCGAGCGCAAGACCGGTCGAATTTCCGTTTAGATCAGTACCGACAAACGCGCCGCTGTGTCCCGTCATCGCCATCTTCGGCGACACACCTGCGCGCAGCGGGAGAATCGGATTGGTGATGCCATCGTTTGAGCTATAGAAGAGACTTCCGACGGCGCCGGAATAGTCCTCTACCGAATACGGCTGGCCCGACTGGAGTACGGTCAATCCGGTGATCTGCCAGCCGTTGGTGAACTTGCCGAGAAGCGATGCTCCATCCAGTAGCCGTGGGAACGGATAGGTGTAGATGAAGTTGACGATATGTGTCCGGTCGAAGTCGGACGAGGCATAACCGCTGCGGAGATCGAGCGGGTTGTTGCCGTTATAGAAGAGGCCAAGGCCGCTCTGCTCATCGAGCGAGTGCGAGTACGTGTAGGAGAACCCTACTTGAAAGCCGCGGCTCATGCGCTTTTCGACATGAAGCTGCAGGGCATCATAGGCGCTGTTGCCGCTAGCCCGGTAGCTTACGGAGTTTATGGAGTAGCCGAGAAAGGGCGTGCGCAGATCAACGTTTCCTCCGTCGTAGGTGCTGTCCGGCTCGGTCGTCAACGGATTCCCGTTCGTGTCCTGCGCCTGGTAGCCGTAGTTGTAGATCTCCCCGTTAATAGGAGTGGACGCCGATGCGAGCAGCGGCTGATTGAACGGCACGGGAATTACGCCATGCCGACCGCGATTGCCAACGTATCCGAGATCGATCGCGAGGTCGTTTCGCGGTTGCCACTGCACGTCGAGAGCAAAGTTCTCGGTATACGGCAGCTTGTTGTTGATATCGTACGAGCCGAACGGGAAGGTTTGATCACCGTTCCGGATGCCGGCGGCGTTGGGCAGATATTGGGTGAAGGCCGCCGGATTTCCCGAAGGCGGAGCGGGCGCGGTCGTGCCGAAGGGGTTCGAGAGGGTCGCGCCGCTAGGAGCGTTGACCGGGACCACGAAGGGCGGTTCCTGCGTGACGCCAAAGGGGCCGCTGATGCCGCTGCCTGCGCCGGGTGAGAAGTAGGTGAAGTACTCGCCGCGATCGTAGTAGAGGCCGAACCCGCCACGCACCACAACCTTATCCCGGAAGCTTGGGGGGCTATAGGCAAAGCCGAGCCGCGGTGCAATGCCCCACTGCCGTCCCTTCAGGGTCGAGTTGCTGACGCCGGGCGTTGGGAAAAGCTTGTTGTTGCCGGCGATAACGAAGCCGTCGTTGGTGATGGTGTCCGAGGCGACGTTGTAGGCGTAGCGCGATGGGTCGAAGTTGAAGAGATTTCCGTATTTCTCGGTGAGCGGGCCGTCCCAGTCGTAACGTAGACCTGCGGTGAGGCTCAGGCTGGAGGTGGCCTGAAATTTGTCCTGAACATAGGACCCGACCTGGTTCGAGCGGTAGTAGCGATTGCTCGCGCCGAGAAGGAGCTGGCTTGCGCTGCCCGTGCGGAGTTTGCCGATGAGGAAGTCTGAAAAGTTGTTGAAGCTGAGGTTGGCGGAGCTGGTGCGGCGGTTGCGGATGTTGAGCTGCGTGTAGCTGTAGTTCGCGCCCATGGTGAGGGTGTGCTTGCCCAGCGTAAGGATCACGTTCGTTTCAGGCGAGATGCGGTTCTGAAAAACGCCGGTCCGGTTGAAGGTGCTGGTGTTTCCGATGTTGAGCGACTTGCTCGGGCTGCCGTAGCTGTTGCGGATGTTAATGCCCGGAAACTGGTTGAACCCGAAGAGATTGATGCCGGCTTGCGAGGGCGTAAGCGCCTGATCGTCGGAGGAGTAGGCCTTCTCTCGCACAAAGCCGACGACCTGTGTCCAGTTGAAGTGCGGCGAGACGGCGATGGCATTCGTGAGGGAGGCGACGTGGGCACCGGAGTCGAGGTGTTGCGCGAAGCCGTCCGTGTTCGAGTTCGTATAGGGCGAAACCGAAGGGTCGTGCTGATAGAAGTACTTGGCCGAGAGGACATCGCGCTTTGCGACGTTCCAGTCGAGATCGGCGACGGCCTGGTCCGCCGTAAAGGAAGGTCGGCCGAAGAGGGTTGCGTTCGAGTTGATGCTCGAAAGCGCGGTCTGCGCCGAGGGAACGAGGTACTTGCCGTTGGGGAGCTTGAAGCCGAGCAGAGCGACTGCCGCGGAATCCACCTGGGCGAGGGTGATCGGTGTGACGCCCTGGAACTTGGCGGCGTTCGCAGCATTGACCAACGCCTCCGCACTGCGATCGTCGGTCAGCTGCTGGGGGACGAGCAGGTTCGAGATGCCGGAGCTCTGATCGGTGACGCGAATTGCGTTGTACCCGATGAAGCCGAATAGCCTGTCCTTGATGATCGGGCCACCGACGGTACCGCCGGCAGTGAAGCGATGCAGCTGCGGAACCTTCTCGTTTGCTGGAATGCTGCTGTCGTTCTTGTAGAAGAATGGAGCCGCGTTCAGCCAATCGGTGCCACGATAGAGGTAAGCTTCCCCATGAGGATCGTTGGTGCCCGAACGCGTGCTCATATCAATATGCGCTCCACTCGTAGAGCCCTGTTGCGCGTCGTACATCGACGTGTTCACTCGGATCTCCTGGATGAACTCTGGTGCGGGTGTAGGGATGGCCTGACCGATGGCGTCGTAAACCGATGTTCCCGTCAGGATCTGTCCGCCCGAACCGAAACCCTCGCCCGTATTGGGCACCACGCGTCCGCTGGAAACCTGGCTCGTGCTCTTGCCGTTGAACAGATTGCTCGTGTCCACGCCGTTGAAGAGGAAAGTGTTGCTGGTGTCGCGCTGCCCGTTCGCCCAGATCGGCTGATTGCCAAGACCTGTCTGCGTTCCCGTGCCGCTCAGCAACTCCGCGCTAACACCTGGCGCAAGCACGGCGAGCTGCGTGAAGCTGCCTGTCGCGAGCGGGACATTCTCGATCTGCTGACGATCCAGAACATAGCCGTTCGTTGTATCCACCGCATTTAGCAGGGGCGTGGCATCCACAGTCATCTGCTCATTTACCGACCCGATGGCGAGCCGCGCGTTGAGCGTCACCGTGCGATCTGCCTGCACCGCTATGCTCGGAAACTTCGCAGCCGAGAAACCCTGCCTTGTAACGGTAAGGGTGTACTGCCCGATCGAAAGATTGTAGAGCGCATATGCGCCCGAGTTCCCGGAGTTAGCCGTTCGCGTGAAGCCGGTTCCTTGATCCTGAAGCGTGACAGTTGCATTGGAAACCGTGCCACCTTGCTGGTCTGTGACGGTTCCGACGATGGCTCCAAATGTCTGCGCCTCAATTCGGCAAACGGTGCAGAGCGCAAGCAGTGCCACACACAGACTCCTGGTCATTCGGACATCAAACATCACAGTCTCCCGAATCGTAAATTCGATACGAACAATCACCGATAGAAGCAATCCCCCTTGAGGGAACTGCTGTCGACCGCTCCCAAACCTAGGTTGCTTTCATTTCAGCTTCATGAATCGCTTTAGATCGTTTGCATCGAGCCGAATCTATGCGCTCACTTGTTTCTCATCAGCGTGGCTTGCGAGTGGGTCCATGTCTTCTGAGAGATGATGAGGACAAGCGCAGCCTTGAAGCCAAGGGAGAACTACCCAACTTTCCTTCATCGTTCAGCCAGCAGTCTTGAGACGTTGATACCTGCAAAACGACTGTTGATGAGCCGGCTGCTTACCCATCTGAGCGGGTACTCGACGCCAACGACACCGGGAAGGTGTCTGTTGCCATTCTGGAGGCGTCACGGGAGAGCTTCGTGATTGGGCAGGCATAAAGCGACGAACAGCGAGTGAAGGAGAGGGATGATTTCCCCCGCAGACAGCGATGTCGGCTTGAACTTCACAGTCCAATCGCATCGTTAACCGCGACCGCGATCTCCTGCTCCGACCCCAGATACCGCTCGGTGGTCTGGATGGAGGCGTGCCCGAGCAGGAATTTGATCTGCTCGAGGTCACCCCCGGCCTTGCGGCAGAGCTAATGGGATGGTCCGCCGCTTTCGCCCTAATCGGTCTGGGGATATAAGAGGTGCACGGAGGAGGTTCCATGCAAATACACACGATCGGAATTGATCTCGGAAAGACCGTCTTTCACCTGGTTGGCCTGAACCTGCGGGGCGAAGTCGTTGTGCGCAGGAAGTGCTCCCGCACTCAATTGCTGCAATTTACGGCGAACACTCAAGCCTACCTGATCGGCATGGAGGCATCTGCCGGAGCTCATTTCCTGGGAAGAGCACTCCGGGAACAAGGGCATGAGGTGCGGATTATCCCGGCTCAGTACGTGAAGCCTTACGTGAAGACGAACAAGAGCGACTTCATCGATGCCGAGGCGATTGCCGAAGCAGTTGGTCGACCGACCATGCGCTTCGTTCCGATCAAGACAGACGACCAGCTCGACATGCAGTCGCTGCACCGGGTACGGGAGCGGTGGGTCATCCGGCGTACAGCGGTGGTCAACCAGATCCGGGGTTTGCTGCTCGAGCGCGGCATCACTCTCCGGCAGGGCCGGCGGCACCTCGAAGCCGCCCTGCCTGAAATCCTCGAAGATGCGACGGCCAGACTCTCGGGTGCTCTTCGCATGCTGATCTCTCAGCTGAAGCACGAACTCGAGGAGTTGGCCAACTTCATCGGAGAGGCGGACGGGATCATGGAACGAACCTCGCGTGAGAATGAATCCTGCCGGCGCTTGCTTGCCGTTCCAGGCATTGGTCCTGTGACCGCAACGGCACTCATCGCGGCAATTGGAAACGGAGCTGCTTTTCGGAAAGGCCGAGAGTTCTCAGCCTGGGTCGGCATGGTGCCGAGAGAGTCCTCCACCGGAGGAAAGCAGAAGCTTCTAGGCATCAGCAAACGAGGCAATCCCTACCTGCGGAAGCTCTTCATCCAGGGAGCTCGCGCGGTCATGCTGCGAGGGACCAAACAATCCATCGGCCTCCGAACATGGATCGAGAATATCGCTCTAAGAAAGCACCCTAATGTCGCTGCGGTCGCTCTGGCAAACAAAATGGCCCGAATCGCTTGGGTGGTTCTGGCGAGAGGAGAGGCTTATCGACCCTCCTTGCTTACGGAATCGGAACCAAACCTACATAGCTTGCAGATGATGCCTGCCTGAAGTCAGGCTTGGAAATCGCCTTTGCGATTTCCACTTCTACAACCCACGGACGACGGTCTCACCAAGTTTCCTGCCAGGTCTGCTGGCGAACAATTGAGATGGCACAACGGTCGAACCCGACGCTCTCCTAACCTGATGCGCCAAGCAGTCTCCCAAGACTGAAGAGCTAAATAGGAAGAGGGCGTAGCGCATTCCATCCTGGCCAGGAGTCGTACACTCCACCAAAGGTCGAATACATTTGCGCAGACCACCCTGTCAGATCACTTTTCGCTTGCGACAAGGCGGCGGACCATACATTGGCACAGGTACGACGCAGGTCGTGCGCAGCAGCCGCAGGAGCTACGCCGGATCAATCGGGTACGCAGCTGCAGCTTGCGTGAGCGCCCTTCCAACGACGCCGGATGGGAGATACGAGGTGTATTCAGTTCCTTGAATAGCAGATCCGCAGCAGCCCGACCGAGATCTTCGATGGGCTGTTGAACGACGGTCACAGACGGCCGCAGTGTCGCCGCCAGTTCAAAATCGTCATAGCCGAGAAGCGCAACGGAGTCCGGTACGGAGATGTTCCGCTCTTGTAACGCGTCGTACGTGTAGATGGTGGTTTTGTTCTTGAGCGTAAGAAGCGCCTGAGGCCTCTTCGCAGAAGCGAAGAGTTGGTCGACCGCCGCCGCCGCGGATGCCTGATCCACCACGGACGTGATCGTGCGCGGGATCAGGCCTGCCGCGTTCATCGCTTCGCGATAACCGCGCAGCCGTTCACGGATGGTGTAGAGGGTGTCTTCTCCGGTAAGGCAGGCAATGTGCTCATACCCGTGTTCGATAAGGTGTTTTGTGGCAACGCGCGCACCCATGCAATTGTCTGCAACGACATAGGGGATGTTGGATCGGCCAATAGGCCGGTCAAGCGCTATCACCGGGATCGTCGTGCGATTCAGAAAAGCCAAGAGTTGCTTGCTGTCCGGACTGGCCGGTGCGATGATCAGGCCCTCTACGCGATGCCGTAGCAACGCGCTCACGCTTGCCATTTCCTTGTGGACGTCATTTTGCGTCGTCGACACGATCAGCAAGGAATCATGCGCCCGGGCAACGGACTCGATTACCTCCGCGCAGCTTGCAAAGAAGGGATCGACAGTACCAGGAGCTACAAGACCAATGATCTTTGTGCGCGCGCCGGTCAGAACCCTTGCTGCGTTGTTCGGCACGTACCCGACTGCTTCAATCACCGACCGCACGTGGGCAAGAGTCTCAGGATCTACCCGTGAGCCCCCATTGATCACGCGGGAAACCGTTGTCGTTCCGACACCCGCCCTCTTAGCCACGTCGCTTAGCGTGGGATGTTTGTGGTGGTTCTTCATGTCCTCATGTCCAGCGGAGCAAAGCGCCATGCTGCAGTTTCGCTCTATTTTATGTCGAGGCTGGTGGAACATCCGGCGCTGCTTCAGCGATAGCCATAACCGGGACTCGACCATCCTCTTTGCGCAGCGTTTCGCGTGAGACCTCGACGGAGCACAAGCCGCTCAGACCGTCTCCACGGCGCTTCGAGCATAACGCCAATTCCGGAACGTCGCCGAGCCCGTCCCACACGAGTACAAGGCGGGGCGCAGATCCAGAAAACCGCCAAAAGCATTCTGGTTGTAGCAGGTCACGTCCAATGAATCGCGCAGGCGCGTCCACTGCGCCTTGCTCTTCCCGTCTCTCGGCGTGGCTGCCGTTCCGCCGTCCTCGATTCGATAGAAAAAGTCCGCCTCCTGGTTGTCGTTCACGATGCGCAGCGTCGCGCGCGTCCCATGCACCAGTGTAGTTTTCGACCACCCTCGCGCATGCGGGTCGGAGCTCAGCCGCAGCCCGCATACATGGGCGCTGTCGTAGAACAGCAGCAGCCCGGCTTCGCATCCCGGTTCGATCTCGACATCCACCTCTACGGTGTACACATGGTCGACCGCGGCGCGCGTCAGGACCGACGTGGTTGCAATGCTGTCGCCATGCGCTGCGAGCGTCAGCGTGCCATCGGCCAGTCGCGCCCGCGCCGGATCGTACCCCTTCCAAAACTGCCACTGCACGTCCAGCCCGGTTGACATAGGGCCGGGCAACGCAGCACCCGCAAACGCAAACTCCGGCTCATTTGCCGGCGCGAGCACCTTCTTGCGGATCGGGTCCCCGCCCACTATCCCCTTCGGTACCCTGTACCACCCATCCTTGGTCCACTCGACCGGCAGCAGCAGCACCTGTCGCCCCAGCGTGCGAAATCCATTCTCGTACGCATGCAACGTCATCCACCACGAGCCATCCGCAACCTCAAGCGGTCGTCCATGTCCTTTGGACCACCATTTTTCCTCGGCGCTGTACGTATGAACGATGGGATTGAACGGCGACCACTCCCAGGGCCCTTCCACATTCCGGCTGCGCGCAGAAAGCACCATATGGCTGGTCGGAGGTCCCGACGTGCCGCCCTCGGCCACCGTCAGATAGTAGAAACCTTCACGATAAAACAGCTTCGGTGCCTCCTGGCACACGCACTCCACTCGCCAGCTTTCGGGAATCGGCCAGTTGTTAACCACCTTCTTCGGCTTGCTAATGGCAGATAGACCATCGCCCGCCAGTTCGACGAAAGAACCGCCCGCCATGTACAGGTAGCGCCGCCCCTCCGGCGTGGCGATATGCGCCGGGTCAATGCTATTAATCCCAAGCGGAATCGGCTTGCTCCACGGCCCCAGCGGACTCGCTGCATGCACCACGTTCAGTCTGCCGTCGCAAGGAAAGTAGATGTAGAATTGCCCCTTGTACTCGCACAGATACGGCGCCCATATCGCGCCGTAGTACTGATCGAGCGCCGCACCCACGGCCTTCCAATGCACCAGGTCGCGCGAGTGCCACAGCAGCAGCCCGGGAGTATGGCGGTCGGTGGTATGCGTGAGGTAGTAATCATCGCCCACCCGGAGCGCACCGGCATCGGGATGGTCCCCGCGAATTACCGGATTGACATAGCTGCCCCGCGGCTCCTCCGGCGTCAATGCGCAGAGCAGAGCAGGCCGCGCCGGCAAAGCCAGTCCGGTCGCGGCCGCTCCGCCCAGACGAACGAAATTGCGGCGCGAAAGCCACGACACCAGATCAGCGTTCAAGAATACACTCCAGCAATATCAAAGCGGCCAGCGATGCACATTCGATCCATGCGTCGTAAGCAATATCTCAAAGCCTCCAGCCTTTGTCCACCAAAGCCATCGACGCGGTCGCTTCAGGGAACAGTTCAAGAGGAGGAAACTTATGTACGTCTGGGCTCCTGAAAGTCGGGGTGCGTCAAAAAGTACATGCCGTTATTGGGACATTTGATTTCAGGACAGCTTATGCGACAGATTCTGAACTGTAAAACGGCCAATTGCCCGCCTTTGAGACGCACTGAAAACGTCCATTTTCGGACTCATTCCGCGGTTTCGAACCTGAAAAGCATTGAAGCAGTTAAGGTGGTCGTTCTCGAATCGCCAGCGTACATAAAATCTCCTTATCTGGAGGTGACGCTTAGCTGCGCAGGTTGAAGAGAGCTTCGGCCGCGGCCGGTTCCGGAGATTGGGCGAGGGCCACATGCCCACGGCGGTGTAGGCAAGGGCGAGAGGCGAGAGCTTGAGAAGATCGCGGCGTTGCATGAGATTGCCTCCATCAGCCATGGCGATCTGCTCAGAGTTCCGTGCGGTTCGAGTGGTGCACGCGAAGGAGTCTTACGTCAGAGACGTAAAACTCCCCATTCAACCTTGCACCCTAAAAGGTGATTTTTCCGGAAATCTGCAAGTCACGCGGAAGCGATCCGTATGGCGATTGAGGTCCTTTCTGGATGGTCCCAAAGTTATCGTTGGTTGGATCGCTGCTGTAGTTATCGCCGTAGGTCCAGTTCGGGTGATTGAGCACGTTGAACGCATCCAGACGCAACTGCAGGTTGGCTCGCTCGTTCCAGGCGAATCGCTTGGACAAGCTGACGTCGAACTGGTGGTTGGCCGGTTGACGCACACCCCAGTACACCACGTTGCGTTGCGGACTGTATTGATTAGCCGTCCGGACCAGAGCTGGGGAGGTGCATCCCGCTTCTGTGTAGGAAGGCCCATCGATCAATTTCCCCGTGTCAGTGTCCTCGTAGGCCACACAGGGAGTGACCCCTTGAAGGCGTTTGTAGGAGTGCGTCCCGTCGACGGGAAGGTCGTGGGGCTTCACTGCAATCGGGGCGAGCTGTATCCAGTTATTATTGCCGTTCTGATTGCCCGAACCGTTCGGAACCCACGGATACCATTGCGTGTAGATATACAGCGGGGCGATCTGCCAGCCGCCGATCGCAGCATCCACCAGCCGATTGGAACGAGAAAAGAATGTCTTGCCGCGGCCCACCGGGAGGTAATAGACGCCGGAAAGGGTGAGCGCGTTGGGAATATCGTTGGTGCCTATATTGCGCCCAACCACGCGGTAGACGGTATCGATAATATTGCCTGCTGTCATGGTCTTGGACCAGGTGTAGGCGGCATGGAAGCTGAGGTTTTCGGAAACAGTGTGGGCTGCGGTTACCTGGAGCGAGTTGTACCAGGAGTGAATCAGCGGCAGGTGATCTTCTGTGACGTCGGTAAAGGCAGGGAACGGCCGGGTCAACGCGCCGCTGGAGATCGTCTTGTTATTGTAGTAACCGCCGCTGCCCGCGAACCCGGGAACCTGGTAGAAGGGATTGGTGACCTGAGCTGGAGCGCTGCCTCCATCGCAGAGCTGACGGTTTCCACCTTGTTCGACGTTGCACTGCGCATAATACGCAGCAGAGACATGGTTAATGTTGTCATTCCCTTCGAGATTGTATGCTTTGGATCCAGAGTAGCTGATATCGAGCGTATCGTTTTTGGTGAGAAGCTGTTCCACGGAAACGCTGTATTGCCAAATCGAAGGAACCTGGAAGTGCGGATTGGTGAAGTTGACCGAGCTTCCGGGAGTCGTGGCGAGACCGAGGCTGGAGCCGGTCGGCTTGGTGGTAGCGGAATAGGGATCGGCTAAGGTTCTGCCGGGATTGGCGGGATTGTTGAGGGCCGACGTAATTCCGTTATCCGTGGAAGTGTTCAAGTTGGTCTGGGCGCTGAAGCCGTTGCTGTGGTCGGTCGCCTCATCCTGGATGAACATCTCCCCGAAGCCGGCGCGCAGCGATGTTCTGTCGCTGAAGGCATAGGCGGCGCCGAAGCGGGGCTGGATGTTGAGCAGGTTGGTTGCGTATGTGCCACGCGGATTGCCGTTGACCCCGGCGAAGTCAATGCCTCCCAGCAGCGGACCGGTCAGGCCGGCACGATTGGTGACCTGGGCGTCGAGAGGATTGATCGCTGTCGTATTGAAGTCGTAGTTGACCTTGTTGTGGCGTTCGGTGCGCGCTCCGAGCAGGTCGTAGCGGATGCCGACATTGAAGGTCAGCCTGGACGTGATCTTCACGTCGTCCTGAGCCCAGAAGGCATAGTAGTGCTGAGAATAGAAGGGGTTGTTATTGAAAATGAGACTTCCCCCGCTGGGATAGCCGAGGAGCAGCCCCGCGATGGAGTTGCCGGAGGTGATGCCTGGTGCGTCGGGCGCGTTGTAGTAGTGCTGCGTGAATGTGTTATTGAACTGGAATTGGTTGTTCTGGGCGTTGCCGACGTTGGCGTACTGATACAGTCGCATGTCAAACCCGGCGCGGATGGTATGGCGGCCGCGGACGTAGGTCACGCTGGGCTGATATCCGAGGTTGTGCGCGTCCGAGGCGCCGCTGGTTCCGCCGGGAGCAAAGTTGAGATAGCCGGCGGGGTTTATGTTCGGAAAGCGGTTCGTGATGAAGGTATTGGAGATGAAGTGCTGGGAGAAACCTAACTGATCCAGGCCGAACCCTGTCGATCCGCTGCTGATTCCCTGCTCTTCGGTTCCCCCGGTCAGCTTGTTGTCGAGGAGGAGGTTGGGCGAGAAGGTATGGATCTCTTCGATGGCGTATTGCTGCTCTTTCGGCTGTACCTGCACAAATTCGTTATTGGATGGGTTGCTGGTCGGGAGCCCGTTTGGGCTGCTGTCGGCAAAGCGCTCGAACCCTGTCCAGCGAAGGCTTCCGCGGTCTTTCGGACCGAAGTTCTGGTCGATCTTGAACAGGCCGTTGCGGCTGATGTCACTTTCGACGGGCAGATAGAAATGATTGTTCTGGAACGGAGCGTAGCCCGGTCCGGGATTGTAGTTCGGCGCAATCTGGTTATAGTATTGCGCGATCGCGGAGCCCACTGGGTCCAGGCGGTTTTGCGGAATCACATTGCCGGGAAAGGGGCTGTGGGCCAGCTTTGTCTTGCCGTCCAGGGGATCGACGACGCTGACCAGAGGCGTTAGCGGGTCGTAGATGATGAGCGGCATGAGCGTTTTCGTATTGTTGTCGAAATACTGCGCGCCGGCGAAATTTCCCGTGAGCCATTGCGGGTTGGGGATCGAGTCGAAGTTGCCGCCCGAGCCCGGTAGCTCCTCGTAGGCCTGCTCCCATTGAAGAAGGACAAACGTCTTATTCCTGCCATTGTAAAGGTGGGGGATGTAGACCGGACCGTCGAGCTCCAGGCCGAACTGATCGCGCTTGTGGCGGCTGGGGAGAGGGGCGGTGCTACCCGGCTGGCTCTTGACGTAATTGTATTGGTAGCTTTGAGCATCGAGAAAGGGACGACGGGCAAACTCGTACAGGGAGCCGTGGATGCTGTTGGTTCCGGATTTAAGTGAGGCATCGACCGCGCCGCCGCCTGCGCGCCCGTAGGAGGCATCATAGGGATTCAACACCACTTTGAACTCGGAGATGGCATCGAGCGGCACATTGGAGGCCGACCATCCGTTCGCGGTGTCATTGGTGCCTCCGTCGAGATTCTGCTGCACTGTCGCCTGGGGGATACCGGTTACGTGCAGATTGCTGCTCACATTGTCCTCCTGGCGGGGATACTGCGGATTGCTCGTGTTATTGGTGCCGGGGCTTAGTCCGAATAACACTTGATAGTTGCGGCCGTCGCTGGGCATCTCCTCAATTCGCTCATTGCCGATGATCTCGCCGCGATCGGCTTTCGATAGTTCAATCTGCGAGCCTGCGTCGGAGACCGTTACCGACTCACTCACGGCCCCGACAGGCAGGGTGAAGTTTATTTTGGAAGTTTGGTCAGTATTCAGCGTAATGTGAGTTCGGCTCACCGTCTTGAAGCCGGGCTTCTCCGCGGTGATCGTATAAATACCGAGCTTGAGATAGGGAGCTGTATAGTCGCCCGCGCCGGTCGCCTTGACGGAGATGTCTTCCCCGGTCCCCTCATTGTGGATAGTCACCGTCGCCCCTGCAATAGTTGCGTGCGAGGTATCTTCGACATGCCCTACGAACTGCTGGACCGCCTGGGCCGCTGCCGGCCGGCTGGACATTGTCAGGCAGAAAAACAGGACGGCCAGAGCACTTTGCCACGCTGCTTTTATAAACGTCTTTTCTTTACGGTTCGAGGAAACGATTAGGGCCCTTTGCATGAAATTCTCCTAGGGTTTGGCGATGCGGATACGATCCTGGACATCGATCACATCCGGTTAGCAGCTAGAATTGCGTAGCTACGAAATAGCCGCGAACTCAACAAGAAAAGTTTGGAAGTGAGCGTGCGGCTCGATGACGTTAAACAACGTGCTTCACGGTTGTTGTCCACCTTCGTGTTCCGGAGTGCGCGTTATGGAAAGATTGTCAAACTGATCCGTGTCATAGCCGACCAGTCCTATCCCGATCTGACCGGCGTCGTAGGAACTGTCTGTGAGCGCGGTGACCCGCTTTCCGTCCAGGGATGCCACGATCTGATCGTTGTGAAATGTGAGACCGAGTCGATGCCATGAACCGGTGCCGAGGGAGGTGACCGATCCCTGGCTCAGAACGGTGTGCTTGCCGTCGGAATTGCTTCTGAACAGAATCCATTCGCCTGTGTCCGACACGCGAAAGTAATAGCCCTGCTGATGTGATTGTGGCCGCTTCTGGATGCCGGCGCGACCAATCAGTTCGAGCGTTCCGGGCTTGGTGAGTTCCGCATCCACACTCACCGTGTAGTTCGTCCATGACGGATCGCCGAGGAGCGTGAACGCGTCACTGTCGTCTTGCCATTCAATAGGCTTCGTCGCCGCCATCTGCT
>JAABUX010002181.1_pt1 | contig 28167 bp, 28 predicted proteins | sample 5561851 | NCBI WGS metagenome assembly JAABUX01 (sample SAMN10711883, study PRJNA513361) | rock metagenome | isolation source: Antarctica rocks | place: Antarctica: Victoria Land, Richard Nunatak red sandstone | collected 2016-01-03 | reverse complement strand
TGGAACTGCTACTACAAGCCACCCGGACCCAAAACCATGCGCGCCGGTTGGGGACAGTTCGCCGCCATGGCCGCCGGCTTCACCCTCGCTGCCCAGTCAAATGTGTGAACCCCGTAGCGTCAGCAGGGGGTGGCGCACCAGCGGGCCGTGCCAGTCAGGATGCGGCGCGGCCTGTTCGGCCAAGGCGTCGAGCGTCGCCTCCGCGATGGCGGCGGAACCGTTGCAGAGCAGGGCGCGAACCGCTGGGCCGTCGCCTCCCGCGGCGAGCGCGTCCGCCAAGGCGGCACCGAGGCCCGGACGGCTTGCGACCGCGATTGCCGCCGCGGGATGCGGGGGTGCGGCCAACAGCGCCAGCAAGTCCGCGTCCGTCAGCAGCGGCGACAGACGTATGACCGGGTCGCAAACCGTGGGGGCCGCGTCCTGGGCCAGTTGCAGGATCAGTCCGCGCGGCGCGTCCGACGCGGCCTTCAAGCCATCGGCAACCGCCGCCCGCACGCGCAGGGCAGGGTCTGCGGCGAGAGCGGCCAGCGTTTCGCGCGCCTCCCCCTCCGCGAGCGACAGCGCGAGCTTGCGGGCCAGCAGGGTCCGCACCCGTTCGTCCGCGTCCTGGCTGACGGCCCCGTCGAGGCCGGGCGGGCAGGCGGGGTTCATCGCCACCGCGGCGCGCACGGTCACGGCCGGGTCGCAGGCCAGCCCGGCCAGGACGTGCGCCGGGGTGGCGGCGCTGCTGCCGAGCCTGACCCGGGCCGCCTCCGTGGCGTGCGCGCCGGGCTGTAGCGCGGCGTAGGCGGCGCCGCTCACAGGATCGGGCCGGCGTGGGACACGCGCCAATGGCCGGGGCCGGCGCGCTTGGCGTCATGCAGCGCCTGGGTGACGCGCTGCATCAGGCTGCCCAGCGTTTCCCCGTAGCCCGCGCGGCGGCTGGCGATGCCGATGGAGACCGTCAGCGGCACATCCTCCGCCTCCGCCAAATGCGAGGCGACGCGGGGGAAGCCGAGGCGCAGCATCTCCGCCCGCTCCGCCGCGGTCATCTCGTCCGAGCCGTCCAGCCACACCGCGAACTCGTCGCCGCCGAGCCGGGCCACCAGGTCCATGGGCCGGAAGGTGCGGCGCAGCAGCGCCGCGGTCAGCGCCAGCGCCGCGTCCCCGGCCCCGTGCCCCGCGCGGTCGTTGAGCGCGCGCAGCCGGTCCAGGTCCACGATCAGCACCGTGGCCGGCTCCTCCTCCCGGTCCAGCCGGTCGATCCGCCGGCCCGCTTCCTCGGTGAACGCCCGGCGGTTCAGCAGGCCGGTCAGCGGGTCGGTCCGGGTTTGCAGCGTCAGCTCGCGCTGGATGCCCTCATGCTCCAGCATCATGCGGATCAGCCCGGCGACCGAGGCCGCCAGCGCGCGGTCGCCGTCGTCCCAGGCCGGGCCGCCGGCGTCGCGCCAGACCACCAGCCCGGCGCGGTCGCCGAACCGGGTGGCGGCGGGGCAGGCCAGCACCGCGCAGCCCTGCGGCGTGCGCTCCTTCGCCACGGCGTCGTCCTGGTCCTCCAGCATCGCCAGCGCGTCGGCCAGCACCGGCAGCGGGTCGTCGCCCACCCGGTGCAGCACGGGCCAGGGCAGCGGCAGCGGCTCCTCCAGCGGGGCGTCCGCCAGGTCCAGCAGGGCGGCGCCCCGGGCGCCGGCGGCGCGCATGACCGCGAGGAGGCTCGCCTCGATCATGCGGGGCGCGGTCAGCTCCTGCCGCATCTGGTCGAGGGTGTGGTCCAGCACGTCGGCCCGGCGCAGGGCGGCGGCGGCGAGCAGGTCGCGCCGTTCCTGCGCCGTCACGTCCACGCCCACGCCGCGCGTGCCGATCCGCCCCCCCGCCGGGTCGAGCATGGGCAGGGAGGTGATCGAAAGGCACGCGGCCTCCCCGGACGCCGCGCGCAGCCAGACCCGGCGGCCGCGGGCAGGCGTCGCGAAGCGGAAGCGGTCCAGCGCCGCGTCCGGCTCGATCAGCAGGGCGTCGGCGGCGTCGCCGTGCAGCCCGGACGCGGGCCAGCCCAGCACGCGGTCCGGCGCGATGAAGGTGACGCGGCCCTCCATGTCGGTCTCGAACAGCAGATCGGCGGCGAGCAGGCCGAATTCCCGCCAGCGTTCCCGGCTGCCGGGCAGGCTGGCGCCCGGCGATCCCATCCGCGCCGCCCCGGCGTCCGACGTCGTCATGCTTCCCATGCCCGCACCTTGCCTGCCCAACCGTTCGTTGATTAATCGTATCATACTTCGCGCGTCCGGGCGAAGGGCGTCATGAATTGACACCGGCGGGCCGCCTGCGCATGGTCCGCGCGTGCCAACCGGGAGCCGCACCGCATGTCCCTGACCAGCCTTCGCCCGGAGATCGAGCAGCTTTGGGAGCAGCGCGACACCCTGTCCCCTGGGACCGCCGGCCCGGCGCGGCGCGCGGTGGAAGAGGCGCTGGCGGCGCTCGACACGGGCGCGCTGCGCGTCGCGGAGCCGGGGGCCGGGGGCTGGGTGGTGCACGAATGGCTGAAGAAGGCGGTGCTGCTGTCGTTCCGGCTGAACGATTCCGTGCCGATGCCGAGCACCGGGGCGCCGGGCTTCGACAAGGTGCGGCTCAAGACGGAGGGCTGGGGGGAGAACCAGTTCGGCGCGGCGGGCTTCCGCGCGGTGCCGGGCGCCATCGTGCGGCACAGCGCGTACGTGGCGCCGGGCGTCGTCTTGATGCCGAGCTTCGTCAACGTCGGCGCGTACGTGGACCGCGGCACGATGATCGACACCTGGGTCACGGTGGGAAGCTGCGCGCAGGTCGGGCGGAACTGCCACCTGAGCGGCGGCGTGGGCCTCGGCGGCGTGCTGGAGCCGCTGCAGGCCAACCCGACCATCATCGAGGACGACTGCTTCATCGGCGCGCGGTCGGAGGTGGTGGAGGGCGTCGTCGTGGAGCGCGGCAGCGTGCTGTCCATGGGCGTATTCATCAGCGCGTCCACCAAGATTGTGGACCGCGCGACCGGCGAGGTGTTCGTGGGCCGGGTGCCGGCATACTCGGTCGTGGTGCCGGGCACGCTGCCGGGCCGTCCGATGGCGAACGGGGCGCCGGGGCCGTCGCTGACCTGCGCCGTGATCGTGAAGCGGGTGGACGAGCGGACGCGGGCCAAGACCTCGATCAACGACCTGTTGCGGGATTGACCGACCCGCTTCCGCTGGCGCAGGCGCTGATCCGCTGCGCGTCCGTGACGCCGGCGGACGCGGGCGCGCAGGACGTGCTGGCGGCGGCGCTGGAACGGCTGGGGTTCCGGGTGTGGCGGCTGCCGTTCGGCACGACGCCCAATTTGTTCGTGCGGCGGGGCACGGCGGGGCCGCATTTCTGTTTCGCCGGGCATACGGACGTGGTGCCGGAGGGCAGCGGCTGGGACGGCGACCCGTTCGCGGGCGAGGTCCGGGACGGGGTGCTGCATGGGCGCGGCGCCTGCGACATGAAGGGCGCGATTGCCGCCTTCGTCGCGGCGGCGTCGGACCATCAAGGCTCGGGGTCGGTCAGTTTGCTGATCACCGGGGACGAGGAGGGGCCGGCGACGGACGGGACGGTGCGCGTGCTGGACTGGATGGCGGAGGCGGGCCACATCCCGGACTTCTGCCTGGTCGGGGAGCCGACCAACCCGTCCCGGCTTGGCGAGGTCATCAAGATCGGGCGGCGCGGCAGCCTGAACGCGGCGATCACCGTGCATGGCATCCAGGGCCACGCCGCCTATCCGCAGCGGGCGGACAACCCGGTGCATCGGCTGGTGCGCGCTATCGGCGCTGACGGCGTCGCCGCTCGACGCGGGGAGCGAGTGGTTCGAGCCGTCCTCCCTGCAGGTCACCAACGTCGATGTCGGCAATGGCGCCACCAACGTGATCCCCGGGCGCGCGTCCGCCCGGCTCAACATCCGGTTCAATGACCGGCACACCGGCACCGGGCTGGAAGCCTGGCTGCACGCGGCGCTGGCGCAGCACGCGGAGCGGTTCGACTTGGACGTGATGGTGAGCGGGGAAGCGTTCCTGACGGCGCCGGGTCCGTTGGTGGACCGGCTGGCGGCGGCGGTCGCGGGTGCGGCCGGGGTCGCGCCAAGGCTCGACACCGGGGGCGGCACGTCGGATGCGCGGTTCATCGCCCGGCACTGCCCGGTGGCGGAGTTCGGCCTGGTCGGCGCCACCATGCACCAGGCGAACGAGCGGGTGCCGGTGGGGGAGCTGCGGGACCTCGCACGGATCTACGGCGCTGTGCTGGCGGCGTTGGCGTGATGTTGCCGCCGGGGGCGAAGACGCCGGGGCTGCGCCCGCTGGTGGGCATGTTGCGGCTGGCGCGGGGCCGGGTGGACGGGCTGGAGCAGTTCGGCGACACGGCGCAGGCGTTCCTGGCGAGCCTCGCGCCGCTGCTGGCGTTCCCCATCGTGGGGGCGCTGCTGCTGCTCCTGTCGGACGGGCCGGTGAAGGCGCTGGCGACCTTGCTGGTGACGCTCGTGGTGCAGCTCGCCCCGGCGGTGCTGTCGCATGCGCTGGCCCGGTTCTGGGGGCGGGAGGCGGCATGGATGCGCTACGCCACCGCGTTCAACTGGTGCCAATGGGCGCTGCCGCTTGCCGCCCTGGCGCTGCTGGTCGTGCTGCAGGCGGGGATGCAGATAGGTTTGCCGGAGGACGCGGCCGACGCGGCGCTGCTGGCGGGGCTGGGCGCCTACGGGCTGTGGCTCAACTGGCTGCTGGCCCGGCACGGGCTGGGCCTGCCGCGCGGGCGGGCGGCGCTGCTGGTGGCGGCGACCAACCTCGGCACGGTGCTGCTGGTGGCCGGGCCGGGGGTGGTCGCGCGGGCGCTGGGGGCGTGAGGGCGGCTACTTGACGGTCTGGATGACCTCGAAGCCTTCGAACTCGGGATGGCCGATGTAGGCCGGGGCGTCGCCGCGTCCGGCGGCGCCGGCGTTGCGGTGGGCGGTGCGGAACGCTTCCGACTTGGTCCAGCCCTCGAAGGAGGCAAAGTCCTGCCAGATGGTGTGGCTGGAATACAGCACGTGGTCGTCGCGCTGCGGGCCGCGGAGCAGGTGGAACTCGACGAAGCCGGGCACGCCGTTCAGATGGGAATCGCGGCTGGTCCAAAGGTGCTCGAACGCGGCCTCCGAGCCGGGGGCGACCTTGAAGCGGTTCATGGCGATGTACATGCGTGGCGATCCTGTGCGGTGGGTGTGGGCTACAGTTTGGTGCGGGCCGGGCGGGCGGCAAGCGACGGGGGCGGTGTTGTTCTCGCGGGCGGAACCGTGGTTGGATCGCCCTTGGTTCAGGAGGCGGCCATGCCGGCAGCACAGGTTCGGTGCATCCTCGTGAAGCGGTACGCCCGGAGCCGGCTGTACGACACGGCCCGCCGGTGCTACGTGTCCCTGGAGCAGCTTCGGCGGTGGGCCGCCGAGGGCGTCGCCTTTGCCGTCGTCGACGCCGAAACCGGGGCGGACGTGACCCGCGTCCTGCTGGCCTGATCGGAATGGCAGCCGCACCGACGCCTACCCCTCCTTTTCCGGCACCAGGACGTCGAAGCCGTTGAGGGTGACGGATACCATGCAGTGCAGGCCCACCAGATGCACCAGCTCGGCCACGCCATGCGCGCCGAACTCGGCCTCGGCGAGCCGGTAGCACAGTTCCGGCAGCGGGCCGCCGCGCAGCAGGGCGGCGGCGGTGTCGTAGGCGATGGCCTGGTCCCGCGGCAGGTCGGCGGGGCGCTGCCCGGCGACAACCGTGCTGACCATCTCGTCCGACAGGCCGTCCCGCTGCGCCACGGCGACATGGGCGTAGATCTCGTAGCCCGCGTGGAAATGCGCGCCGGCGACGAGGATGGCGACCTGCCGGCACGGGTCGGGCAGGGTGGACACGGCGGACAGCGCCTTGGTCAAGTCCCACACGGCGCGGCCGATGCGGGGTTCGTGCAGCCAGGGGTTCCACGGCCCCATCAGCGCGCCGTCCTCCCGGGCGGTGGCGAAGCCGCGGAAGCCCTTCTCGATGCCCGCGCGCATGTCGTCGTAAAGCGGGCGCTGCTCGGGGGTGAGGTCGGCGGGGGGGATCAGGGGGAGGCGCATGGGGGTGGCTCCGGGTTGTGTCGGGCTTTACGAGGCGGGACCGGGGCGGGTTGCCGGCATTGAGGGGGCGCGTTGCACGCCGAAACCTCCTACGCTTCGTCCGGAACCAGCCGCTTGAGGGCATGAAACAGAAGACAAGAGGCTGCGCCCGCCTCAGCGCGCGCCCTTGATCTTCCCCATCTGAGGTGTCATTTCTTCCCAGTTGGACAGGATCACCGGAATGCTCACGAATTACGATGCCAAGGCGGTCGCGGACTTGATGGGCATCGCCTTCCTGCGAGAGCCGGACACTGATCCCTCACAGGCCGCAACGCCAGCCCAAGGGGCGAAAGGCTCCAAGCCCGCCACCCAAACGACTTCCGGGAAATTTGCCTTCAAGGTCGCTGACGGCATGGTCCACATGGTCGAGATTCGGGCTGATAAGAGCTATGGCGAGTTCAGCAAAGGAAAGCGCAGCAGCAATCACTCCCATGTTTTCAAGAAAGGCCTGAGATGGCCGCCTTCACCTATTCTTATCGAGAGGGCGGTGGAGCGGGGCCTTCCAAGGCTCGCCCTCCGACGTGTCGCCGAGCAGTTGGCCGGAGGCGACAGGGCAAAGATTGCCTTGTTGGAGTGGGGCGTCGTTCCAAAAACAACGCTTGAACGCCGTGAGGAACAACTCTCGCCGCAGGAAAGCGAGCGCACGGAACGGGTGGCCCGGCTCCTTGTGCACGCGCGTCGCGCCCTTGGCACCGAGGCGGAAGCGCGGGACTTCATGACGAAGCCACACCCTCAGCTCGACGGGCGCAGTCCTATCGACGCTGCCAAAACCGACCTGGGCACCCGTCGCGTCGAGCAGATCCTTAACGCGCTCGAATACGGCCTCGCTCTCTGACGGCCGCATCTCTCCGCCTTTGGCGCATCGTCACGGGAAAACACCCGATCTGGTCCGGAGAGGGGGCGCGGCTCTTTGGCCAGCGCTGGAACCCGCCAGGCTTGCCGGCCATCTACACCGGAACGAGCTTCGCTGTTTGCCTTGTTGAAATTCTTGTGCATGCCAACCGGACGGCGCCTCCAAGTGCCGCACGTTATGTTGAAGCTGCTGTGCCCGACGATGTGTCGCGCGAAACATTCGATCCTGCTTCCCATATCGGATGGAACGACCCGCTTGATGTCGCGGTCGCTCAAGCCTTCGGCAAAGCCTGGATCGAGAAACGCAGATCAGCCCTCTTGATCGTTCCGTCGGTCGTCACGGGCGGGCGCGACACAAACGTTGTGGTGAACCCGAATCACCCGGATGCGGCGCGAATTTCGATCGGTCCAGAAACGCCGGTCACGTTCGACAGAAGGCTATTCGGGCGCTGATTGCATAGGTTGTCTCTTCTACGCCGCCGCCGATGTCCATTGTAAATCGCCGTTCGGGCGATGCGGGGCCAGTAGCCTTTTTAACCTCAGGGCGGCGTGTGGCCACCCGCCTCGGCAACTGCCAGAATTGCTTTGCCAAAACCACGTACGGCAATGGGCAAAGCCGTCTGGCAGCCAAGTAACGGTTGGAACATGGGAAGCGCCGGGGATCATAGGGCAGGGTCATTGCCAACTCCATCGAACGGGTCCCGCGCATACCGCACCCCCACCAGCGTCAGCCCGTCTGGCGGTGCGGTCGGACCCGCCGCCCGGCGGTCTTGCGCCTCCAACGCCGCCGTTACCTGCCCCGGCCGCCAGCGGCCCTCGCCCACGAGCTTCAGCGTGCCGACCATGTTGCGGACCTGGTGGTGCAGGAAGCTGCGGGCCTCCGCGGCAACCGTCAGCATGTCGCCTTCCCGCGCCACGTCCAAGCGGTCCAGCGTGCGGACCGGGCTTTTGGCCTGGCAGGCGCTGGCGCGGAACGACGTGAAGTCGTGGCGGCCGAGCAGCAGCGCCGCCGCTTCCGCCATCGCGTCCATGTCCAAAGGGCGCTCGACGTGCCAGGCGCGGTGCCGGTCGAGCGCCGGGCGGGCGCGGCGGTTCAGGATGCGGTAGGCGTAGGCGCGGCCCGTGGCGTCGAAGCGGGGACTCCAGCCCGGCGCGGCCGGCGCGGCGCGCAGCACGGCGACGGGATGGGGCAGCAGATGGAAGTTGAGGGCGTCCCGCACCTGCTCCGCCCGGTAGCGGTCCGGCAGCGCCACCAGCGCGACCTGCCCGGCCGCGTGCACCCCGGCGTCCGTGCGCCCGGCGGCGGTGGACGGGACCGGGGCGCCGCCGTTGAGCCGGGCGCAGGCGTCCTCCAGCACCGATTGCACGGACTGCTGGCCGGCCTGGCGCTGCCAACCGGCGAAGGGCGTGCCGTCGTATTCCAGCAGCAGCGCCCAAGGAACCGCGCCATTGACGGTCACGCCAAGAACTTCACGCGAGCAGCGCGCCCGGCGGAATGGGGAAGCCGCGCAGCAGGGCGTCGGCCTCCATCGGCGCGCGGCCGGGGCGCTGCACGCGGAGCAGGCGGAGCGCGCCCTCCCCGCACGCCACGAGCAACCCGCCGTCCAGCACCGTGCCGGGCGGGCCGGCGCTGGGGGCGGGTTCGGCGCGGAGCACCTTGAGGGTTTCCGTGTCAAGCGCCGTCCAGGCGCCGGGCCAGGGGGTGAAGGCGCGCACCTGGCGGTCGAGCTGCGCGGCGGTTTGGGTCCAGTCGAGCCGGCCGCTGTCGCGGGTCAGCTTGGGGGCATAGGTCGCGCCCTCCGCCGGCTGCGGCGCCGGCGCGGGCGGGTCGCGCAGGGCTTGCAGCGCGAGGTCCGCGCCGAGGGCGGCAAGCGCGTCGTGCAGGTCGGCGGCCGTGGTGCGGGGGCCGATGGGGACGCGGCCCTTCAACAGCATCGCCCCGGTGTCGAGGCCCGCGTCCATCTGCATGACCGTGACGCCGGTTTCCGCGTCGCCGGCCAGCACCGCCGCCTGGATCGGGGCGGCGCCGCGCCAGCGGGGCAGGAGGCTGGCATGGATGTTGAGGCAGCCGCGGCGGGGGGCGGCGAGCATGGCGGGCGGCAGGATCAGGCCATAGGCGGCGACCACGGCGGCATCGAGGTCCAGCGCCGCGAAGGCCGCGTGCTCCGCCGCGCCATGGCGCAGGCGCGCGGGCGTGCGGACGGGCAGGCCGAGCGAGAGCGCGGCTTCGTGCACGGGGCAGGGGGTCACGGCCCGGCCGCGCCCGGCGGGACGGGGCGGCTGGCTGTATACCGCCGCGACCTCGTGCCCGGCCGCGTGCAGCGCCCGCAGCGTGGGCACCGCGAAGGCCGGGCTGCCCATGAAGGCGAGGCGCAGCGGCGTCACCCCCTTTGCGCCATTGGGGGCGCCATCGGGGGCGCCGCTTGGGACGCCATCTGCTTGCGCTCCTTGGCGAGCTTGCGCAGCAGCATGTTGCGTTTCAGGGCGGAAATGTGGTCGACGAACAGCACGCCGTCCAGGTGGTCGATCTCGTGCTGCAGGCAGGCGGCGAGCAGGCCTTCGGCCTCGATCTCCCGGGTGGCAAGGTCCGCGTCCTGGTAGCGTATGGCCACGCGGGCCGGGCGGGTCACGTCGGCGTACTGGCCCGGCAGCGACAGGCAGCCCTCCTCCCGCACCGCCCAGTCCTCGCTGACGCGGATCACCTCCGGGTTGATGAGCACCATGGGGGCCGGGGCCTCGTCCGGCATCAGGTCGATCACGGCGAAACGCAGGCCGACGCCGACCTGGGGCGCGGCGAGGCCGATGCCGGGGGCGGCGTACATGGTGGCGAACATGTCCGGCAGCAGGGCGCGGACCTGGTCCAGGTCGGAGGGCGCGACCTTGCGGGTCTTGGCGCGCAGGATCGGATGCGGCGGCATGAGGATCGGCAGCTTGGTGCCGGAAGGGGCGGGCGTCGGGGAGGTCATGGGCGCGATGTAGCGGGGCGGGGGGCCGGGTTCAATCTTCGTTCCCCGGCTTCGTTCCCCGGCTTCCCCCGGCTTCCCCGGTCTGACTGCTCTTGCAACGCCCTGCGCCGCTGCCAACATCGGGAATGCTGGGATGCCACGCCGGGTCCCGCGTTTCTGCTTCGCTCGTCAGGAGGGGGCCACCGCCAATGTCGTCCACGCGCATGTTCACGTCGCCGCTGTTCCTTGGGTTCGACCACCTGGAACAGATGCTGGAGCGGGCCGCGAAGTCGCCTGCCGACGGATATCCGCCCTACAACATCGAGCAGACGCACCCGACGGGGCTGCGCATCACGTTGGCGGTGGCCGGGTTCACCATGGGCGACTTGCAGATCACCCAGGAGGACAACCAACTCGTCGTGCGCGGGCGGCAGGCGGACGACACGCAGGGCCGGGTATACCTCCACCGCGGCATTGCCGCCCGGCAGTTCCAGCGCGCCTTCGTGCTGGCGGAGGGAATCGAGGTGAAGGGTGCCTGGCTCGACAACGGGCTGCTGCACATTGATCTCGCGCGCCCGCAGCCTGAGATTCGGGTGCGGACCATCGAAATAACCAAGCCGAATCCCACTGGTCGCGATCAGGTGATGGATTCGACATCAGAAACAACTTGATTGCTAAGCTGGAACGGCATTTAAATCAGTTGCGTAGCGATGGGTCTTCGCGTCCGGCGTTATGAGCTTGAGACCTGCCGCTTGCAGGGTGCTGGTTCACCGTAGCTTACGTTGATCGACATTGGGGCGGTTGGACCGCCCGGGAGACATGGCCGTGAACATGACCTTGAAGGATTTCCAAGCCGACGACGGGCTGGAGCAGGACCTGACGCAGGATGACATCGACATCCGCAAGCTGACCCAGGCGCAGCTCATGCAGCTCGGCATGTCGCAGCTCGCCTACGTCAAGCCGGTTTGGATGGACGGGGAGACGGCGTTCGCGATCTTCGCGGCGGACGGCTCGCCCATGGCGGTGGCGGCCGACTGCGACTTGGCCGTGGCGGCCATCGTGCAGCATGAGATGGTGCCGGCGCTGGTGCACTAGGCCCCAAAAGCGGGATTGTTGGCGGCGCGCTGCGCGGCGACCAGCCGGTTGAACTCGGAGGCACTGCAGGGATGGCCGAGCAGGTAGCCTTGGGCCTCATCGCAATCCATCTCGCTCAGCATCCCGAGTTGCGCCTCCGTCTCGACGCCCTCGGCAATCACGCGCATGGATAGGCTGCGGCCCAGCGTCACCACCGCCCGCACGATGGCCTGCGTGGCCGCATCGCTGGCCATGGAGTCCACGAAGCTGCGGTCCACCTTCAGCTTGGTGAAGGGATAGCGGCGCAGGTAGCTCAGGCTGGAGAAGCCGGTGCCGAAGTCGTCGAGCGCGATGCTCACGCCTAAGGCCCGCAGCCGGGTGAGCGTCGCCAGTGTTTGCGGCGTCTCATGCAGCAGGCAACCCTCCGTGATCTCCAGTTCCAGGCGGGACGGGGGCAAGCCGGTCTCCTCAAGGACGGCGCGGACCTGTTCGACGATGCCGGGACGGCGCACCTGTTCCGGCGACAGGTTGACCGCAAGGCATAGGCCGTCCCATTGCGCGGCTTGGGCGCAGGCGGTGCGCAGCACCCAGGCGCCCAGCTCGGCGATCAGCCCGGCGCGCTCCGCCAAGGGGATGAACTCGCTGGGCGGCACCATGCCGTGCACCGGGTGGGGCCAGCGGGCCAGGGCCTCCGCCCCCACGATGCGACGGGAGCCGACAGCGGTGATCGGCTGGAAATGCACCATCAGCCCGCCCTCGGCCAGCGCCCGGCGCAGGTCGCGTTCCATCTCCTTGCGCCGGTACAGGGCCGTGTGCATCGCGGGCTGGAAGAAGCAGCAGGTGCCGCGGCTTCTTGTCTTGGCTTGATACAGCGCGATGTCGGCCTGGCTGATCAGCAGGGCCGGGTCCACCGCCCCATCCTCGCGGGAGCAGAGGGTGACGCCGCCGCTGAGGCCGACCACCGTCTCGTGCCCGTTCAGCTCAAAGGGCACCGCAGCCGCGTCGATCATGCGGCGCGCCACCTCCGCCACCTCCGACGTTTCCACCCTTTCCTCAAGCAGCACCGCGAACTCGTCCCCGCACAGGCGGGCGAGCATGTCGCCGGGGCGCAGGCAGCCGGCGATCCGCTCCGCCACCCGTTTCAGCAGCACGTCGCCCAGCTTGTGCCCGAGCGTGTCGTTCACGTCCTTGAATTGGTCGAGATCGAAAATCATCACCGCGGCGAGCCAGTTGCCCTCCGGCAGCGGCGGGCGGTGGTCGTCCGGGCGGCTTTCGCCGCGCAGGCGGGCCAAGGCGTGCTCCAGCCGCGCATCGAAGCTCGCGCGGTTGGGCAGGCCGGTCAGCTCGTCGAACAGCGCCATGCGCCGGATCTGCGCCTCCGCCCGGCGCCGCTCCGTCACGTCGTCGAAGGTGGCGACCCAGCCGCCGCCCATGGTCGGCTCATGGTGGATGGCGTGGACGCGGCCGTCGCGCAGCGTCACCTCCGTGTTGACGACCCGGTTGCCGACCTGGATGCGGCTGCGCCAAAGCGCATACTCCTCCGGCGGCATGCCCGGCCCGGTCCCGGCGGCGTAGCGCAGGTCCACCACGTCGCGCAGCGTCATGCCGAGGCGGAGCTGGCTGGGCTTCAGGTCGTACATCTCCGCATACCGGCGGTTGAACAGCACCAATCGCTGCTGCTCGTCGAACACGCACAGGCCCTGCCGGATGCGGTCCAGCGCGAGGTCGCGCAGCTTCAGCTCACGGAACAGGGTCAGCAGGTTGGCGGCCCGCGCCTCGCCGGTGCGTCCCCCCGGCACGGCGCGCGGCGGAGACCAATCCATGGTTGATTGCGGTGAACTCATGAGCGGGACCAATGGCTGATGCCCGGGCAGCATACCATCGTATGGTTAAAGATGATAAAAGTTTTTCAACCTTGGATTATTACGCCGGCCGTGGCCTTCGCGCCGGGACGCAGCCGGGCGGTGGGCCGGGCCGGCTAACGCTGCGCGGCCGGGTCGATCCAGCCGATGTTGCCGTCGGGACGGCGGTAGATCACGTTGAACTCCGCCGTGGCGCTGTTGCGGAACATCAGCACCTGCTGGTCCGCCAGATCCATCCGCATCACGGCCTCCCCCACGGAGAGCGTGTTGATCTCGGCCGTGCTCTCGGCAATGACGGTGGCGTAGGCGGGCGCCTCGCTGCGCTCCGCCCCGGCGGGCCGGGCGTCGTCCTCCTGGCTCAGCACGTATTGCCGCGCCGCTTCCGGACGCGCCCGCGTCGCGAGGTCGCGCGCATGGTCGTTGACCCGGCGGCGGTAGCGGCGCAGGCGCTTGGCGATATGCTCCGCCGCGTCGTCGAAGGCGCTGTGCGCGTCGGCAGCCTCCCCCTCGCCCCGGAGCGTCAGGCCGCGTCCGGCGTGCAGGTTGATGTCGCAGGTGAAGAAGCTGCGGGCGCGGCTGAAGGTCACGCTGGCGTCCAGCGCGCCGTCGAAGTATTTCTGGGAGATCAGGTCCAACTGCTCGGACACGCGGACGCGCAACGCGTCCGAAAGCTCCATCTGCTTGCCCGCGACCGTGATCTGCATGTGCGTTCCTCCGCCTGCGCCTGAACTTGCCATGGCCGACCGGGGGCGCCCTGCGGGCGCGGTCTCAGGCCGGCATCGCCTTCTCCCTCTTGCGCTGCACCGAGCTTGGGATTCGCAGCGCTTCCCGGTATTTGGCCACGGTCCGTCGGGCGATGTCCACGCCTTCTCGTCGCAAAGCTGCAACAATCGCGTCGTCGGACAGCACATCATCGGGATGTTCGGACTGCACGAGGCCGCGGATGCGGTGGCGCACGGATTCGGCGCTGTGGCTTTCGCCGCCGGCAACCGCGCTGATCGCCGTGGTGAAGAAGTATTTCAGTTCGAACACCCCGCGCGGCGTCGCAATGTACTTGTTGGCGGTGACGCGGCTCACCGTGCTTTCGTGCATCTCCACGGCCTCGGCGATGTCGCGCAGGATCAGCGGGCGCAGGTGGCCGACGCCGCCGCGGAAGAAGGCGTCCTGCTGGCGCACCACCTCGGCGGCGACGCGCAGGATGGTGTTGGCGCGCTGCTGGAGCGACTTCACCAGCCAGTTGGCGCTGGACAGGCTTTCCCCCAGGAAAGTCTTCTCCTCCCGCCCGGCGCGCACGCTGACGCGGGCGTGGTAAGCCTCGTTGACCAGCACGCGCGGCATGGTGTCGGGGTTGAGTTCCAGCAGCCAGGCATCGTCGGGGCCGCGGCGCATCAGCACGTCGGGGATGACCTGGTGCAGCGGCCCGCCGTCGCCGGCGCCGGGCTTGGGGTCGAGCGCCCGGACCTCCGTGATCATGTCGGCCAGGTCCTCGGAATCGACCCCGCAGATTGCCATGAGGGCGCGCAGGTCGCGGCGGGCCAGCATCTCCAGGTTGTCGAGCAGCGTCGCCATGGCCGGGTCGAGCCGGTTGAGGTCGGCAAGCTGCGCGGCGAGGCAGCCGCGCAGGTTCTCGGCGAACAGCCCGGCGGGGTCGAAGCGCATCATGGCGGCGCGCACCCGGCCCACCCGGGCGGCGTCGAGGCCCATGGCGCGGGCGAGGTCCTCCGTCGAGTGCGGGACGCGCCCGGCGGGGTCGAGCAGCGCGATCAGGTGGGTGCCGACCATGCGGTCCACCGGGTCGGCGAAGCCCAGGCGAAGCTGCTCGCCGAGGCGGACGCGCAGGCTGTTCGGCGCGTCCGCCAGGTCGTCGATGCCGCGGTCGTCCATGCCGTCGCGCGGGCCGCTGCTGCGGGACAGGCTGGCGTAGCCGTTCTCCGTCCTGTAGCCGTCCACCCCGTCGGCCGCACCTCCGGCGTCATAATTGTTGCTATGGTCGGCCTCCACGGCGTCCGGCAGCTTTTCCCGGCGCAGCAGGGCGACGGCGTCGAGCTCGCCCAGGCCCTCCGGCCGCTGGTCGGGCGCCGGGCGCTCGGCGGAGGCGTCCGTGCGCTCGTCGCGCTCCAGCAACGGGTTGCGCTGCAGCTCCTCCTCGACGAAGGCGGCGGCTTCCAGGTTGGTGAATTGCAGCAGCTTGATGGCCTGACGCAGTTGCGGCGTCATGACCAGGGATTGCGTCTGCCGGAACTCTAAGCGGGGACCCATCGCCATGGGCGTCAATCTACAGGCTAAACCTTTCGCCAAGATAGACCCGGCGCACATCTTCGTGCGCCACCACCTCGTTGGGCCGGCCCTCCATCAGCACCTGGCCGTCGTGCATGATGTAGGCGCGGTCGGTGATCTGCAACGTTTCGCGCACGTTGTGGTCGGTGATCAGCACGCCGATGCCGCGGTCTTTCAGGTGCCCCACCAGGTCGCGGATCTCGCCCACCGCGATAGGGTCGATGCCGGCCAGCGGCTCGTCCAGCAGGATGTAGCTCGGCTGGGTCGCAAGCGCGCGTGCGATCTCCACCCGGCGGCGCTCGCCGCCCGACAAGGCGAGGGCCGGGGTGCGGCGCAGGTGGGCGATGCCGAACTCCGACAGCAGCTCGTCCAGCATCAGGCGGCGGCGGTCGGGGTCGCGCTCCACGACCTCCAGCGCCGCCATGATGTTGCGCTCGACGTTGAGGCCGCGGAACACGCTGGCCTCCTGCGGCAAGTAGCCGATGCCGAGCCGTGCCCGGCGGTACATGGGCAGGCCCGTGATGTCCTGGCCGTCCAGGCTGATGAGGCCGGTGTCGGGGCGGACCAGGCCGGTGATCATGTAGAAGGTGGTGGTCTTGCCCGCGCCGTTGGGGCCGAGCAGGCCGACCGCCTCCCCGCGGTGGACGCGCACGGTGACGTTGCGGACGACGGGGCGCTTCTTGTAGGTCTTGCCGACGCCCGTGGCGACCAAGCCGCCGTCGCCCTGGATGACGCGGTGGGCCGGCACCGGCGGCATGGGGGTCGCGTTCATGGCGACGGGGCCGTGGGAGACGGTGCCTTGACGGGCGGCTTCTTCGCATCGGCCCCGGCGCCAGGTGCGCCCCCGGTCGCGTCGTTCGGCACCACCAGGCCTTCCACGCGCTTGCCGGGGTTGCGGGACAGGGTGGAGATGCCGGTCCGCATGTTGACGACGGCCTCGTCGCCGTTGAGCTGGCTTTGGCCGCGGGTGATGTGCACGTCGCCGGCGAGGCGGGCGATGCCGGTGTCGGCGACATACACGCCGCGGTCGCCGCGGATGGTCTCGGTCGCGGTGCGGACCTCGACGTGGCCGAAGCCCTCGACGCGCTGCAGCTTGCCGGAGGACATCAGCGGGTCCGCGCCGGGGGCGGCGGGCTTCGCGGCGGGACCAGAGGGCGTACTGAGCGGGGCGCCGGGCGTGGCCGGGACGTCGGGCGGGGTGGTGTAGCCGACCAGGATGTCGCCGGCGAGGCGGCGCCCGTCCGCCGTGGTGACGGTGGCGAGGCCGCGGCCCACCGCCATGTGCTTCTGCGACCAGTATTCCATCGTGTCGCGCGCCGTCAGCACCTGCTGCGGCGTGGTCAGCTTCATGTCGCCGCCGGTCATCAGCAGCACCGCCTGGTCGATGTCGTACACCGCGTGGTCGCCCACGGCGAGGTCGGTCGGCGTGAAGATGTGGACATGGCCGTCCGCTTCCAGCTGGTAGATCTCGTTGTTGCCGGTGTCGGCCCCAGACGCTGGACCGCCGGGTGCGCCGGGCGTCGCGGCGGCGGGCGTCGCCCCGGCGGGAGCGGCTCCGGCGACGGGCGTCTTGCGGCGGTAGCGGGCGGTGAGGCGGTCGGCGGTCACGGTCACGTCGCCGCGCACGGCGCGGGCGGAGCCTTGGGCGATCACCTGCTGCTCGTTCTGCCGCCATTCCATGCCGTCGCGGGACGTGACCTCGATGGGGCCGCCCTTGGAGAAGTCGATGGCCTGGGCGAGAGCCGTCCCCGGCAGCAGAAGCAGCGCCGGCAGCAGGCGGCGCATCACTCGTGCCCGCTCAGCGTGAGCTTGGCCGGGCCGTGGAACTGGATGGCGGCGCCCTTGTCCACCAGGGTGAACCCTTGGGCGTCCAGCACGCCGAACGGGCCTTCGGCGTGGGTCATCTCGCTGCTGGCGGCGGCGCCCTGGCGCACATCGACCGCGGCGGACTGGGTCCGCATGGCCGTGCCGTCGTCGCGGTACAGGGTCACGTCGTGCGACAGGTCGAGCTGGCCGGCGCGCTGGATGTAGACGCCCTCGCGCCCCTGCACCATGACCCAGCTCCCGCTTTCGGTCACGAGGTCGCCCTTGGGCTCCGTGAGGTCGATGCGGACGGGGCCGTTCTGCAGGGCGGATTCGGCGGTGACGGTGAAAGGGCGGCCGCGCTCGTCGACGCCGCTGTAGCGCGCCTGCCGCATCCTGCCGCTGTCCGGCTCGATGCTGAACGCCCGGCGGAAGGCGATGCGGCCGTGGTCCCGCACCCGCTCGATCTCCGGCCACAGGGCGACGGAGGACAGCAGCAACAAGGCCGCGACCGGCAGCAGCCACTTGGTGAGGGTGACGACCAGGCGCCGCCGGGCAATGCGGGACGCGGTGGGCGCCTGGCGGATGCGGGCGGAGCCGGCGGCGGACAGGCGGTCCGGGCGGGTGAGGGGGGCCGTGACCATCAGGCGACGCCCGCGCGCAGCAGGTCATGCACGTGCAGGATGCCGAGCGGGCGGCGGTCCGCGTCCAGCACGAACAGGCTGGTCACGGGGCGCGGGCCGTCGTTCATCGCGCGCAGCGCGTCGGCGGCGAGGGCGTCGGGGCCGATGGTGCGGGGGTTTGTGCTCATCACGTCCCCCACCTTACGGGCCAGGAGGTCCGGCCCCATGGCCCGGCGCAGGTCGCCGTCGGTCAGCACGCCGGAAAGCCGCCCGTCCGCGTCCAGCGCGCCGAGGCAGCCGAAGCCCTTGCCGGTCATCAGGATCAGCGCCCGGTCCATGGGGAGGCCGGCGTCGGCCAGCGGCACGGCGCCGCCCCCGTGCATGAGGTCGGACACGCGGCGAAGCTGCGCGCCGAGCCGCCCGCCGGGATGGTTGGCGGAGAAATCGCCCGCGGTGAACCCGCGCCGGGTCAGCAGGGCCACCGCGAGCGCGTCGCCGAGCGCCAGTTGCATCGTGGTGCTGGTGGTGGGGGCGAGGCCCATGGGGCAGGCCTCCGGCGCGGGCGGCAGCAGGAGAAGGACATCGGCGGCGCGGGCGAGGGCGGAGGCCGCGCGCCCGGTGATCGCGAGCAGCGGCAGGCCGAATCGGCGGGCGTGGGCCACGAGGTCGGCGAGTTCGGCGGTCTCCCCGCTGTTGGACAGCATCAGCACGGCGTCGCCGGGCAGGATCATGCCGAGGTCGCCATGCGAGGCCTCCGCCGGGTGGACGAACAGGGCGGGGGTGCCGGTGGAGGCGAAGGTGGAGGCGATCTTGCGCCCGACGTGGCCGGACTTGCCCATGCCGGACACCACGACGCGGCCCGCGCAGGCGGCAAGGCGCTCCACCGCGTCATCGAAACTTGGGCTGAGCGCTGCGGATAAGGCGCGCAGCCCGGCGGCCTCGGCGGCCAGCACATCGCGAGCCACATCGACGTGCGAGGCGGAAGGCGAGGCCAGGACGGCGTGCATGGAAGCGGGCATCCAGCCTGTATGGGCGGGCGGATGCCGGGGGTCAATGGAAACCGACCGACGAGGGACCGGTATCTTACATAAACAGCGGCTTAATGGGCGAAGATATCGGGTTCCTCGTAACCGAGCAGGTCCAGGCGGCAACGGGCCGGCAGGAAGTCGAAGCAGGCCTGGGCGAGGGGGAGGCGGTTCTCGCGGACCAGCAGCGCCTCCAGCCGCTCCCAAAGCGCGTGCAGGTGCAGCACGTCGGAGGCGGCATAGGCCATCTGCTCCGCGGTCAGCTCGGGGGCGCCCCAGTCGGAGGTCTGCTGCTGCTTGGAGATCTCGACGCCGAGCAGCTCGCGGCACAGGTCCTTGAGGCCGTGGCGGTCGGTGAAGGTGCGGACCAGCTTGGCGGCGATCTTGGTGCACTTGGTGGGGGCGACGGTGATGCCCAGCGCCTGCTGCAGCACCGCCACATCGAATCGGGCGAAGTGCATGAGCTTGGCGACGGACGTGTCGGCCAGCAGGCGGGCCAGGTTCGGGGCGTCGTAGCCGCGCCCGCCAAGGGCCACGGGGATGAGCTGCACCAGATGCGCCGCGCCGTCGCCTGCGGACATCTGCACCAGGCAGAGGCGGTCGCGGTGCGGGTTGAGGCCCATGGTCTCGGTATCGACGGCGACCACCGGGCCGAGATAGAGGCCGTCCGGCAGGTCGTGCCGGTGCAGGTGGATGGGGCCGCTTGGCATGAATTGAACCGTCACAGTGGTGCCCAGGAAAAGACTCGAACTTTCACAACCTTGCGGTCACAGGTACCTGAAACCTGCGCGTCTACCAATTCCGCCACCTGGGCAATCCGTGCGGTGGGCGGTGAGGTAGCGCCGGGGGCGGCGGGCGTCAAGGCGGAATGTGGGCGGGCAAGGAGCCATGCATGAAAGCGAAATTAAAGCGCGCATGTAGTTAGTTATTATCTTGCATATCGTTAGATATGGCTTGATATTCGAGCGTGATTTTCTCAGCCCCGCCCGTGTCGGCGTCCGATGCCGCTGTCCTGGCCCTCATTGATGCTCAGAAAGACCGACTGCGCATCTACACTGAGCACAACCCGAAACGCTGGTTCGGCTCGCTCCGCCGCAGCACGTTCGCGCGGGCGATCCGAGGCTCAAACAGCATCGAAGGATACAATGCCAGCATCGACGAAGCAGTCGCGGCGATTGAAAACGAGCCGATGGACGAACGAACAGAAACCCAGCTCGCGATCCGAGGATACAGGGATGCGTTGACCTACATCGTACAAGCTTCTCAGGATTCTTACTTTGATTTCGGCAAGCAGTTCCTGAAAAGCATCCATTTCATGATGGTGGGGTTTGACATGTCCAAGCAGCCGGGACAGTGGCGTCCAGGGTCCATCTTCGTCGTCAACGCGCGTTCTGGCGAAACCGTTTACGAGGGTCCCGACGCCGAGCTTGTTGACGGCCTGATTGAAGAACTCGTCGAGAGCATAAAGCAGTCTTCCGGCACGCACCCGGTCGTCCAGGCGGCGATGGCCCACCTCAACCTGACGATGATCCACCCTTTCAGAGATGGAAACGGCAGGATGGCCAGGGCCTTGCAGACGCTGGTCCTCGCCCGCGGCGGCACGCTCAGCCCGGTGTTTTCGAGCATTGAGGAGTGGTTGGGGGCGAACACGGAGGAGTACTACAACGTTCTTGCATTGACCGGGCAGGACCGGTGGAACCCCAGCCGGGACGCGACGGCTTGGGTCCGGTTTTGCCTCAAGGGCCATTACCAACAGGCCGCAACCCTGATCCGAAGGAACGAAGTTTACGAGAAGCTGTACAACGGTATTCAGGACATCACGGAACCGCTCAAGCTGCCCGAACGGGTAAATGTTCCATTGTTCAACGCCGCGCTCGGCCTTCGCGTGACCAATTCAAGATATCGCACTGACACCGACCTTTCGGATTTTGCTGCCTCGCGAGACCTGAAACGCCTGGTTGACCTCCATCTTCTCGAAGCGAAGGGAGAGCGTCGCGGACGCACTTATCTCGCCGCTCCGCAGTTGGTGCAGCTTCATCACTCCGTACGCATCCAGAGGCCCCTTGAGGACCCTTACCAAGTCGTCGAGCGCCGGGCGAAGGCTGCCCAGTCCGAGTCAGAGCCGCGCTTGCCTGGCTTCTGACTCATCCCAGCACGCCCTGCGGGGCACGGCGGCCAGGCCCGGACCTGTCACGCCGGCTCCGCCATGCGCTGCCTGCCCGCAGTTCCCGGCCCGCCCCGGGCGGCAAGCTGCGCCTTGAGGTGGTCGGCCAGGCGGACGGCGAAGGCGAGGATCATCTGCGTCGGGTTGGCGTGCCCGGCCGTGGGGAACACCGAGCTGCCGGCGACGAACAGCCCGGCCACGCCGTGCACCCCGCAGTCCACGTCCACCACGCCCCGGCGCGGGTCCCGCGCCAGGCGCGTCGTGCCGGTCTGGTGCGCCGCATCGTCGAACTCGGCGCGGCCGTGCTGCCCGGCCGCGATCCAGTCCCGCAGGTGCAGCGGGGGCAGGCCGAGGCGGTCCAGCTCCGCCTTCACCGTCTGCGCCAAGGTGGCGACGCTTTCGCGCTCCTGCGCGCCGATGCGCCAGTCGATCAGCGGCAGCCGCAGGCCGTGCCGGTCCAGCCGGGTGCCGAGCGTCACGCGGCTGTCGGGGTCGAGCCGCTGCTCGACCAGGCACATGAGGGTCAGGCGGGAGTACTTGTGGGTGACGGAGCGGCCCGCGACGAAGCGGTCGCTGACCGCGCGCCCGATCAGGCCGATCTGGGACGCGACCGTCCAGGCGTCGCGCGGGACGCCCGGGCTGCTGCGTTGGACGAGGCGGCGGGCGGCGTCGAAGGGGTTGTCGGGGGCACGCTCCTCGTCCACCCAGGCGGCGCAGTTCAGCAGCCGCCGGGCTTCCTGCGCGTGCGGGCTGAGGGACAGGCCGTCGATGAAGTCGTGCCGGCGCCCGGCCACGCTCCGGCTGTAGCCGCCGAAATACGCGCGCAGCCGGTGGGCGTCCCGCGGGTCGAACTCGCCGAGGGCGCAGCGCGGGTGGTCCATCAGGAAGCGCCCGACCTGGTCGTGCCGGTTGCCGAGGCCGCCGGGCGCTACCCGGTCCGACAGCAGGAGCATGCGCGCGTTCTCGATCCCGCCGGCGCACAGGACCAGGAGCGGCGTCCGCACGGACGCGCGCCGCCCGCTGGGGCCGCAGACCTCCACCCCCTCCACCGCCGTGCCGGCAGCGTTCACGAGGACCTGGGTGACGGTGGCGTTGAGCAGGACGCGGGTGTACGTGTCGGCGTGCTGCTGGAGGAAACGGGGGCCGAAGCGGATGAAGTCGCGCGGGCGGTTGTCCTCCCGGCTGAACTCCCAGGTGGTGCGGGACACCAGCTTGGGATCGAATGCGGGCGACGTGCGGGTGGGCGTTGGGCGAGAGGGCGCCGTCGGGGGCGGGCTGGCGTCGCCGGCCTCCAGCCCGAGATGCCGGGCGGCCCGGCGGATGAACGGCGCCATCTCGCTGCGCGGGAGGTCCCAGCCGGAGCCGGGCACCCAATCGCGGCGGGCGTAGTCGATGTCGTCGAACTCCGCGCAGCGCCCGGACCAGGTGTGGGAGGTGCCGCCGAAGATGCGGTTGCGGGTTTTCCACTCGGTGGTGGCGCGCGGGTGGCCGACGCTGTCGAACGCGTTCAGGGCGTCCGCCGCGTCGTCCTCCTTGAGGCTGCCGCTTTCCAGGATGAGCACCCGGGCGCCGCTGCCGGCCAGTTCGCTCGCGACGGTCAGGCCGGCCGGGCCGCTCCCCACGATGCAGATGTCCGCGTCGAGCGCCGGGTCGGGCGGAAGGCTTTCGAGGTCGGTGATGTCCATGCGCGTCCGCGTTGCGTTGCTGCCAGGATGCCCTCGTTACCGGGAAGCGGCGGCGCGAAAAAGGCGTATTTCAAAAAAGAAGCATTTTCCGGGTTGGCCGTTCACGCGCCGGACGCGGTGCGCCCCTGCGCCTGGCCGGTGGCGAGGAAGCTCAGCAGCGGGTCGGCGCCGCTGGCCCGCACGTCCGGATAGGCCGCCAGGTACTTGTTGGTGGAGAAGGCGGCGGAAGGGTCGCGGCCTTCCTTCCAGCCATAGTCCTCGTAATGGCGCAGCGGGTCGGTGCCGGCGGCGGCCACGTCGGGGTTGTGGGACAGATAGTAGCTGGTGTCGAAGAAGGCGTCGGGGTTCAGGCCTTGGCGCCAGCCCGTTTGGCTGTAGCTGGCCGTGGCGTCGGCGCCGGCGGGCACGAGCGTGGCGAACTGGGCGAAGTAGTACGCGCGGTCCACCAGCGGGTCCGGGGTGCCCGTCGTTTGGGGAGCGTTGATGAAGGCCGGGCGGCCCTCCGGGCGTCCATAGGCCAGATAATGCGCCAGCGGGTCCATCCCGGCCGCGGCCACGTCGGGGTTTGCGGCCAAGTATTGGCGGTTGCTGAACGCGAGCGACGGTTCCCGGCCCTGCCGCCAGCCCCCCGCCTCGAACTGCGCCAGCGGGTCCAGCCCGGCGGCGGCCACGTCCGGGTTGGTTTTCAGGTAATACGTCGTGTCGAAGAACGGGTCGGGGTTGAAGCCGAGGGTCCAGCCGACCCGGTGGTAATTCGCGCTGGCGTCCTCCCCGGACGCCGCCACGTCCGGGTGCTGCGCCAAGTACCAGGCGCGGTCCACCAGCGGGTCCTGCGGGCCGACCGGGTGCGGGGCGGCCGGGGCGGCGGCGCGGCCCTCCGCACGGCCGTTGAGCAGGAAGTGCTGCAAGGGGTCGATGCCGGCGGCCCGCACGTCCGGGTTGGCGAGGAGGTAGGCGCCTGTGCTGAAACCCGGGCCGGGGTCGCGGCCTTCGCGCCAGCCGTGGTCCTCGTAGTGCTGCAAGGGGTTGGCGCCGGCCGCCGCCACGTCGGGGTTCTGGTTCAGGTACCAGGTCGTGCTGAAATAGGCGTTGGGGTCGCGGCCCTCCTTCCAGCCATGGTCCAGGTAGTGCCGCAAGGGATCGACGCCGGCGGCGGCCACGTCGGGGTTGTGGGACAGGTAGTACGCCGGGTCGAAGTCTCGGCCCGGCCCGGCGGATACCGGGGCGCTCAGCCGGTGCGTGGTGCGCAGCAGCGTGCCGCCGGCGCCGTCGGCCGCGAGGCTGAACTGGCCGGCGGCGTAGGTCCCGTTCCCAAAGCCGAAGCGGGCCGCCACGGCGCCGCCCTGGCTCACCTGCACGGCGTTGCCCTGCAGGCTGATGGACAGGCCGGGGCCGTAGGACAGCCCTTGCAAGTCGATGCTGTCGCCGTTCTGGAAGTCGCGCAAAGTCGCGGAGATGCCGGCGGCGCCCGCGAAGGCGAGCCGGGCCGTGGGGTCCAGGAAGGCGATGGTGCCGCCAAGCGCCGCAGGCATGCCAACCGTGAGCGTCGCGGCATCCAGGGTGATGAGGCCGGTGTTGGCGAGCGTGCCCGCCCGGGCGGCGCCGTGGCTGACGGCGAGCGTGCCGCTGTTGGTCAACGCGCCGTAGTCGGCGTCGCCGGTCTGCGTGAGCGCGCCCGCGTTGTTCAGACCGGAGGCGGTGCCGCGGGTCGGGGACACGGTGGAGAAGCCGCCAGCGACCGCGAGCGTGGTCCCGGCGCCCAGCAGCACCGGGCCGGAGGCCGCCGAGAGCGCGCCCCCGGACATCCGCACGTCCGTGTTGTCCAGCGCGCCCGACAGGTCGAGGCTGGAGCCGCTGGCGGCGAGGTCGATCAGCGCCCGGGCGCCGCCGAGGCCCTGCACGCCTCCGCCCAAGCCCCCCACGGCGGTGGCGCCTCTGAACTGGTAACTGGCGCGGGCCGTGGGCGCGAAGGCGCCGCGCCAGGCCACGCCGTCCAGCACCACCGTGCCGGTGAAGCCGAGGCTGCCGCCCGCGGCCGTGACGGTGCCGCCTTTCAGGGTGGGGTTGAGCGCCGCGATGCCGTCGAGGCGGCTGCCGGCCAGCAAAACCAGGCTGGAGCCGGTATTGTCCCAGACCGCGTTCGGCGCCAGCCCCACCGTGCCCGGCCCGATTGCCCCGCCGGCCAGGGCGGCCAGGCCCGCCGTGGTGGTGCCCGTCAGGCTCAGCCGGCTGCCGAGGCTCAGGAACAGCGCGCCGCCGCTGGAGAAGCTGCCGTCCACGGTGAGCGTGCCGCCGCCCTCGACCGTGACGCTGCCCGCGTTCGTGGCATTCAGCAGCGCGCTGTTGCCGGAGACAATCAGCGCCAGCCCGGCGCCCAGCGTCAGGCGCCCCCCGTCCGCGGCGGAGAGCGTCGCGTCCGCGAGGCGCACGGCGGCACTGTCCAAACGCTCCGTGTCCGAGGCTTGCAGCGACAGGCGGCTCAGCGTCATCGCCCCTGGCCCGGCGCCGGATGCGCCGAGCAGGGACAGGCCGCCGCGGAAGAAGGCCTGGGGCGGCGGAGAGTCGATGGACAGGCTCGGCACGCCGGCCAGCGTCACCGGGCCGCGCAGGGCCACGCCGTCCAGGACCGTGGCCGGGCCGAGCGTCAGCGTGCCCGCCGTCACCGCGCCGCCGCGCAGCGCGCCCGAAAGCGTCAGCCGGCCCGCCACCGTGGCGCCCGGCGACAAGACGGCGCCCGTGTTGTCGAGGGTGCCGTTGAAGCTGACCCCGCCCGCCCCGGCGACGCCGCCGAACGCCGCCGCGTAGGCCGTGCTGGTCAGCGGCCCCGACAGCGCGAGCGTCCCGTCGATGGCCGCGCCCGCCAGCCCGTCCAGCGGGGCCGTGCCCGTCCAACCGAGCGAGAGCGTGCCGCCGGCGGCGACGGACAAGCTTCCGCCGGCGCGGGCCAGGGTGGTGCCGGGCGCGATGGCGAGCGTGCCCCCGGACCGCACTGCCACCGCGCCGGCGCTACGGAACGCGCCGCCGCCGCCCACGGTCAACAGGCTTCCCACGTCCAGGGATGCATCGGAGCCAAGCGCCAGCACGGTGCCCGGCGCGGCCGTCAGCACCTGGCCGGCCAAGCGGGCCGGCGCGATGAAGCGGAGATCCACATGGTCCAGCGTTTCCGCGTCGAGCGCCCGCACCTCGGACGCGGCGCCCGTCACCGTGATCGACCCGCGGCCCGCCCCGGACTGCCCGGCGAATGTCACCCCGCCGCGCAGCCCGAGCACCGCGCCGTAGCCCGGGAACGGGTCGGCCCCGCCGCCCACCGCAAGCCCGCCCTGCACGCCCACGCCGTCCAGGGTGCCGACCAGGCCATACGCGCCGCCCGCGTTGAAGCGCAGCGCGCCGCTGGCGAGCCGCAGCGTGCCGCCCCGCACGCTGCCGCCGTTCAGGTTGACCTGGCCGAGCGCGGTGGCCGCCTTGACCTCCAGCACCGACCCGGCGGCGGTGTTGTCGACGGTGCCGCGGAGCGTCACCGGGGCGTCGGGAACGGCGCCGGCCAGGCTGGCCAGCAGCGCCGCCGTGGTGGTGTCGCCAAAGGTGGAGGACGCGGCTGCGGCCAGCGCAACTGGTTGCATAGACAGGGCGCCCCGTGCCGGATTGTGTAAGGATAAACAAAAACTTGCCATGAAATGGGAATGAAGTCAATGCGTTTCCGATCTGACTGGGGGCGTTCCGCGCTGCGGGGGGGTATGTTCGGGCGGCGAGGCGGGGTATGGCGCTGGGCCAGGCAGCGGCGAGGAGACAAGTGATGGCGACGCGCAGTGTGGCGACGGTGTTCGGCGGCAGCGGCTTCATCGGGCGCTACGTGGTCAAGCGGCTGCTGGCGCAGGGCCACATCGTGCGGGTCGCCGGGCGGCGGACGGAGGCGGCGCGCGGCGCCATGATGGCCGGGCGCGTGGGCCAGATGGTGCCGCTGTATGTGGGCCTCGGCAACGAGGCGCAGGTGCAGCGGGCGACGGAGGGCGCCGACATCGTGGTGAACCTGGTCGGCATCCTGAGCGAGAAGCGCCCCGGCGACTTCCAGCGCATCCAGGCGGAGGGCGCCGGGCGCGTCGCGCGGTCCGCGGCGTCGCAGGGGGTGGGGCGGATGGTGCAGGTCTCGGCCATCGGCGCGGACGCCGCCAGCCCCAGCCTGTATGCCCGCAGCAAGGCGGCCGGCGAGCAGGCGGTGCTGGCCGCCATGCCTGCTGCCACCATCCTGCGCCCGTCGCTGGTGTTCGGGGCGGAGGACAAGTTCTTCAACCGCTTCGGCTCCATGGCGATGATGCTGCCGGTGATGCCGGTGATCTCCGGGGACACGCGGTTCCAGCCGGTGTTCGTGGGCGACGTGGCGGACGCGGTGCTGGCGGCGCTGGGACGGGAGGACGCGCGGGGGCGGACCTATGAGTTGGGCGGGCCGCGGGTTTGGACATTTCGAGAAATCCTGGCGTGGATCTTGAAGGAGACGCATCGCCGCCGGCCCTTGGTGGAGGTGCCGATGGGGGTGGCGCGGGTGCAGGCGCGGCTGGGCGAGCTGGTGCCGGGCAAGCCGTTCACGCGGGACCAGTTGGTGCTGCTCGGGCGGGACAACGTGGTGTCGGAGGGGATGCCGGGCCTGGCGGAGCTGGGCATCGTGCCGACGCCGGTGGAGCTGGTGGTGCCGGAGTACCTGGACCGCTACCGGGCGGGCGGGGGGAAGCGGGAGGAGATCCCAACATAAGGAGAGGGCCGATGGGCGATCTGTACGACGACGACATCTTGGAATGGTCGGAGCGGCAGGCGCGGCTGCTGCGCGACGTGGCGGCGGGGCGGCGGGGCAATGAGACGCCCGATTGGGCCAACGTGATCGAGGAGATTGAGAGCGTGGGGCGCAGCCAGCTTAGTGCCGTGAATTCGCTGCTGGTGCAGGCGCTGCTGCATGACCTGAAGAGTGCGGCATGGCCGTTGTCGCGGGACGTGCCGCATTGGCGGGCGGAGGCGCGGGGGTTCCGCGATGAGGCGGCCGAAGCCTTCGCGCCTTCCATGCGCCAGCACATCGACGTGGCCGAGCTTTATCGCAGGGCATTGCGGCGATTGCCGGAAAGCCAGGACGGCCAGCCGCCGTTGCCGGTGCCGGACGCTTGCCCGGTCACGCTGGACGAACTGCTGGGGGCCGGGCCGTAACGCTAATCGCTTTGGCGCATCAAGTTTGAAGCCGCTCATGCAGGTCATGCCCGACGCGAGCCTGGCCAGCGCGGGATGGCCCAATGCCGACTGCAGCAAGCGACAAATTTCGTCCTAAATCGTTAAGTAAGATTAAATTTTTTCATAATATACTCCGTCCACGTGAGAACCCGGAAACTTCGCACCTCCGAAATGCCGTTGATATCAGGGTCGACGCGCCAGTCGATTTTCGGGTTCTCACGTGGACGGAGTATACTGTTGTAGAATTATGGAAAAGTAAGAAGACCTATTCACGTCAGAGTGAAAACAATAACGTTGCGAATCAGCAAAGAAAGCTTAGTCCGCATAATGAATCGCGTCGCCAACGCCCTTTACTATGGCGACAACCTGGACGTGTTGCGCGAAAGGTATCTGCTCAACCCGGGTAAGGAGCAGTCTGTCCGCGTAGGGTTTGCTGGATGGCCTGGTAGGCGCTTACGCCCTGGCGCGCGGCGGTACCGATGACGGAGCGTATGCCCGCGTATAGGTCAGCGCCCCAATCGGAGCGGA
>JAABUX010002180.1_pt1 | contig 28169 bp, 25 predicted proteins | sample 5561851 | NCBI WGS metagenome assembly JAABUX01 (sample SAMN10711883, study PRJNA513361) | rock metagenome | isolation source: Antarctica rocks | place: Antarctica: Victoria Land, Richard Nunatak red sandstone | collected 2016-01-03 | reverse complement strand
CTCCGTCCAGACCCTCAACACCCTTACCTATATCGTCATCAACGTCCGAGCGCTACAGCGCCTTGCTGAAGCTGCGGCGTCCGCGCCTCCCTTGTCCGCCGTGTTATGTTAAAGCCGACCCTCTACACTCGTGAGTGAAGCCCCATAAAGTAGCTAACCCGGAGGGTATACAGGCTCGGCGCATGTTTCCTGGAGGAGGGCGGAGGGAGGAGCAGGACCACGGAACGGGTCACACGTCGAGCGCGAGTACCGGGCGGGTGACGCCGACGGTGAGGCCGCGGTGATTGCGGACGGGTGGGGCGGCAAGCTCGCCCATGGCCTCCTCCTCGCGCTCGTCGAGCAGGCTCAGCGCGCGTAGGGCGGCGATGGCCACGGCATGGCTGCCCTCGTTGCGCCCGCTCTCAACCTTGATGGCCAGCCCAACGCCCGCGCCCCGCACGCCCACGCACAGCACGCCCTCGGCGCCGCTCTTGACCACCAGGTGACCGCCGGCGCGCTCCATCATCAAGGTGTCGGGGCCGCCCGTGCCACGCACGTACCAGGGCTGGCCGGTCATAGCCGCGGCAACCGTCCCGAGGGGCTCGGCGTAGCCGTGAGCGTCGTCAGTCGGACCGGCAAGGTGGGCGTAGGCGCGGGCCATGCCGCTGAGCGGAAGCCCATGCACGGGGGCGCTACAGCCGTCGACACCCAGCACGACCCGCTCCGGCGCGACGCCGCTCAGGGCCGCGATCGCGGCCAGGATGCCCTGCTGCACGGGGTGCGCTGGGTCGAGGTATGTCTCGAGCGGGGCGCCGTGCGCCCGTGCCGCCGCTAGCATGCCGGCGTGTTTGCCGGAGCAGTTGTTGTGCAGCGGCGTCGGCTCACCGCCCGCCCGCCAGAGCGCGGCCGCCGCCGGGACATACGCGGGCGGATGGATACCGCACTGCAGCATGGACTCGGACACGTCCGACCGAGCCAGGATCGCCCCGACCGCCTCGACGTGGCCCGGTTCGCCCTGGTGCGAGGCGCAGCAGACGGCCAGGAGCCGGCCGGTGATGTCGAAACGCCTGGCGGCGCCCGAACGCACCGCCATCAGCGCTTGTAGCGGTTTGGCCGAGGAGCGCATATAGGTGACGGTATGCGCATCGCCACAGTGGGCCAGAAGCATACCGTGCGCGTCGACCACCGCGAGGTGGCCCCGCTGCACGGTTTCGACTAACTCACCTCGGGTCACATGGAGGAGTTCGGCGCTCATCGCCATCGACGGCGCCACCATTGGATTGAACGCGTCAGCATCTCCAGGCCGTTCTCTATGCACGGTTTTCGGCGCATAAGCGCCGGGCGACGGCTCACTGTGACGGCTACCGGCCCGCGTGCGCCGTCCGGCGACTGGCGTACCAGATACCGGGCGCGTGGGCCGCGACCATCGAATCCGCCGGATCGGTCCATTCTTCAAAGCTGTGGTTGTTATTCCAGCTTAAATCGGGTCGGACGGAGCGTAGCAGGACGGTGCGCAGGCGCGTCCCAAAGTTCTCGACCACCTCGTCGATCAGCGCGGCGCGCTCCTCCAGGGAGGTAATCCGCGCGGTCGGTGTATCGCCGACGCGCACCAGACACTCGACGCACAGGACTTTGTCCTCCGACTCAAACAGACTCAGGGCGCTACGCGCGATCTCCAACGGCGTGCCGCACTCCGCGCACGACAACTGGATGGCCTGGACATCACCCTCAAATAGGTCGTTCATGGTCAATAACCTTAACTCTTTCGGAGTCCACCTACCGGTCGAGGCCGCCCTTGATGATGGAGAATCGCACATTCCCCCTTAACGGAGCATGTATCCGTGCCGACGCACTCTCTCCTACCAGTGTACCCGACCGTGGCCCTACTCCCAACCCCCCATTTGGGTATGTGAGGCGCTGTCCAAACGGTCAGGTCGGTCATGCGCCGCGCCGTTCACCGCGTCCCTCAGGTCCCGACCGCCATGGCGGTCGGGACCTGAGGGACGCGGTGCGGACGGCGCAAATAAAGAGATGAAAAGACACCGCCCGCGGGGAAGCGAAGCGAGAAAGACTAAAACAACAAATGAGTCCCCATGCCACGGCACATTGCCTACCCTTTTCTATCCTACGCTCCAGGACATGAACCGAACATGAACCGGTGAGGGCGCGTGGCGAGGTACACTTCTTGCCCCCTATCGTGTATGCTCTGAGTGTCTATATGTCCCCACTCGTGGAACGTGGAGGCTATACGTCGGACCGTTCGCGCGCCCATCCTTTATCCTTAACTTTTATCAGCGGAGATGGGGAGCAGCATCTGCCATGCGCTGTTTCTACCACTGCCCCCGCAACTGTGTAGCGTCTAGCGGGTCACGGACGTTATAAACAGTGGTAGGTATGTAGCCCGCGGCGTATGGATATAGGGAAAGGTCGGCCCCGTCGTGGCTGTGCGAAGGACGGCAAAAGAGCAGGTGTCGGATGGGTGATGGCAAGGAGAGGGTTGTGGTTCCACAGCGGGTGACACGATTCTGTGCATGTTGTGGCAGGCCGATCACGTTGTTGCGGCTGCAGGATACAGCGCACGGCGGCTTCAAGATGTACACCGACAGCACGACCTATTACCACCTGGGGCGTCTTTTCCTGTGCTCGGAGGGGTGTTGGGCCTCGGTCGTCAAGGGGTTTGGCTCGGTGGAGGCGTTCGAGGAGTGGGCCCTCAGTCCCTCGTCGCTGGTCGGTAGTGGGGCGGTTGGCGGAGAGGAGTAGGTCCGTGCCCCGATCTCATGGCCATGGTAATGCGCGCAAGAAAAAGGCGCGTCTGACCGATCAGACCTTCTCCGACGTGATGGAGATAGGCCACGTCGCGTCCAGTCCTACCGCCGTCGAACCGCGTGAGCCGGGCACGCGCGAGCCGGACCAGAGCGGCGATGGATCTCTCGACGTAACGTCCCTGCCCGTGGTGTCCTCTATCCTCGACCTGTGGCGCTCCGAGCCGGATGAGCCGATCATCCCGGCCGTCTACAACGACCCCAAACACATCTTCAAGAACGCGTCCGGCTTCCCAACCGATCATTTCGCCGTTGGCCTCGTCGTCTGTCCCGAGTGCCGCAACGAGATGTTCTACTATCAGGACCGCGCCGTCCTGGCCGAGGGCTATCACTTTCGCTGTCGTATCTGCCAGCACGAGTTGGTCGCCGTGCTGTCCTGATGCGTTGAGATAGAGCGGTGACACCGGCCGCCGCTCGCGCCTGGATCTTTCAGGCGACCCCACGTTCGCGCGACCTGGCGGCGGACCTCCAGGGCACGGAGAGCCTGTCCTGGTCTGTCGTTCGCCACGGACGCGACCTCCACGTGGGCGACACCGTGTACTACTGGCAGGCCGGCCGCGACGCCGGCATCTACGGCGTGGGACGCGTCGAGGCGGTTTCATCGCGCGGACCCGACGGCCGCTATCCCGTGCGGACCGCGCACGCGCAGGCCCTGTTCGCCCCGCTGACCCGCGCCGAACTGCGCGCCGATCCTGTGACGGCCGATCTGGCCGTGCTGCGCCAGCCGCGCGGAACGGTCTTCGCGCTGACCCCCACACAGACGCGGGCGCTGGCGCGGCGCGTCGGCGCCGCTCCGTTGCTCATCGCCGTGCCAGCGGGGCGCCTGCCCGCGCGCGCTCTCTCTCTCCGCCTCACGCCCGAGACTGATGGCGACGTGCCCGCGTTGGCGGCCGAGGCGCACGCCAGGGGCGACGACATCGCCGTGGTGCTGTTGCGCGGGCGGGCCGTCGTGGATAGCGCCCCCGGCGTGGGGAGCGGGGCCGACGCGCCGTCTAATGAGGGCGATGTCGGGCCTGGAGACATTGACGGGTCTGGAGACATCGTAGCCACGCGCATTGCGGTCCGGGACGTGCGGCCCGAACCGGATGGCGCGTGGCTGTTGTGGCTCGACCGCAAGGTCGGCCGCGCACGCGACGTGACGGGCGACGGCGAGTTGGGCGACGGCGAGTTGGGCGACGGCGAGTTGGGCGACGGCGAGTTGGGCGACGGCGTCGACGATTCGTTTACTCTCACCCCGGTGATGGCCACGGTGGCCCCTGGAGTGATAGCGTCGGGCGCCGCCACGATCTTGCCTCAACCTCTCCCAGCCCCTGGTTCGCCGCCAGTTGCCGGGGGACCTCCCATGCGACAGGCCGCCAAGGGGACGCGGGCCGAGGGGACGCGGGCCGAGGGGACGTGGGCCGAGGGGACGCGGGCCGAGGGGGCGCGGGTTGCCGAAGAGGTGTCGCCCTACGCGCCGGCCGCGCAACGCCCGCGCTTCGCGCCGACGGCCGAGGAGCTGTACGATGGCCTTGTGCTGCCGCCGTCCGTCGCCGCGCAGTTGGTCGCGGCCATCGACAGCGGACGGCATGTGGTGCTGATGGGCATTCCTGGGACTGGCAAGACCACGCTGGCCCTGGCGCTGGCGCGAGCGGCCGCGCGGGCAGGCCTGTGCCGGGGACCGCTGCTGGCCACCGCGACGGCCGACTGGACGACGTTCGATACCGTGGGTGGTCTCATCCCCAGCGCCGACGGGGCGCTTCGTTTCAGCGAGGGAGTGGCGCTACGCGCGCTGCGTGAGAACCGCTGGCTCGTGCTCGACGAACTCAACCGCGCCGACATCGACAAGGCGTTCGGCCCACTGCTGACGGTGCTCTCCGGCGCGCCCGTCGACCTGCCCACGGTCATGATCGAGGGCAGGCCAGTGCGCGTCGAGCCCGGCCCCGGACCCGCGACGTTCGTGGAGCCGGCGACCTACCGCGCTGGCGGAGACTGGCGCATCGTGGCCACTATGAACACGCTCGACCGCGCGGCGCTGTTCTCGTTCTCACTGGCATTCGCCCGCCGCTTCGCGTTTATCCTGGTCCCGCCGCCCGATGCGATCCCCTTGATCCAGCTAGCGCGGCAACGCGGTGTCCTGGAGCCGGCGGCGGTGGCGCTGCTGGAGCGCGTGCTGGCGGCCACGCCCCGGCCGCTGGGGCCGGCGGTCATCCTTGACGCCGCGGGCTACATCGCCGCGCGGGGCGACCCGGCGGCCCTGGCCGAAGCGGTGGGGCTGTTTGTGTTGCCACAGATGGAGGGCCTCGACGCCGTCGCGCTCGACGCCTTCCTGGCCGCGCTGGACCCATTGCTGGACCCCGAGGGCGCCGCGCTGCTGCGCCAGTACGTCGAAGCGCTGTTCGGCTAGATGGGGTAACCGCCTTTTTGCGCCGCCCTCGCGCCGCGCGACAGTCTCAGACCCTTGGCAGCGTCGAGGCTTTCCTCCTCTTTCCCCGCTCCCGCGTATAGGGAGTGGGGAGGAGGACGAGCGTCTTTGCTCTGCCTCGTCCCATAAAGGAGAGGGATGGGTGGGGAGTGGCTACACCAGCGCGGTCGCGGCCAGCGGGCTCTCCACGGTCATGGCGTCGGCAATGCGCTCCAGGCCGGCCTCGATCAGCTCCATGCTGGTGGCATAGGACAGTCGTAGGTAGCCAGGTGTGCCGAAGGCCTCGCCCGGCACCACCGAGACGCGCGCTTCGTCCAACAGGTAGGCCGCCAGGTCCAGCGACGTGTCCACGCGGCGCCCACGGTAGTCGCGGCCGAGGGCCGCCCGCACGTTGGGGTAGGCGTAGAACGCGCCGTCGGGCGTGGCGCAATCGAAGCCGGGCACCCGGTTGAGCGCGGCGACGATGCTGTCGCGCCGGCGCTGGAACTCCCGGCGCATGCGCTCCACCTCGGATTGGTCGCCGCCGAACGCCTCGGTTGCGGCCTTCTGCGAGATCGAGGCCGTGCCCGAGGTGGTATGGCTCTGCAGGTTGCGCATGGCCGCGATGACCGGCCGCGGGCCGGCCGCGAAGCCGACGCGCCAGCCGGTCATGGAGTAGGCCTTGGAGGCGCCGTCGACCAGCACGGCCTGATCGGCCAGATGGCGCAAGACGCCGACCGCGCTGGGGGCGCTGGGCGTGCTGGGGGCGCTGGGGGCGCTGGGGGCGCTGGGCGTGCTGGGCGTGCTGGGGGCGCTGGGCGTCGAACCCTCGCCGTAGTAGATCTTCTTGTAGATCTCGTCGCTCAACAGGGCCACCTCGGGGTGACGGCCCAGCACCTCGCCGAGCGCGCGCAGTTCGTCCGCGGTGTAGGTCGCGCCGGTGGGATTGCAGGGCGAGTTGAGGAAGAGCAGACGCGTGCGCGGCGTGATGGCGTCTTCGAGTTGAGCCGGGCTGAGCTTGAAGCCCGCCTCCTCGTCGGTTGGCGCGATCACCGGCGTGGCGTCGGCCAGGGAGACCTGCTCGGCGTAGCTGACCCAATAGGGCGCCGGGATGATGGCCTCGTCGCCCGCCTGCAGCAAGACCTGACAGAGGTTGTAGCAAATCTCCTTGGCGCCGTTGCCGACCAGGATCTGCTCGGGCGCGTACTCGAGGCCCTCGTCGGCCGCGAGGCGCGCGGCGATGGCCCGGCGCAGGTCGAGCGTGCCGCCGACCGGCGTATATTTGGTGAAGTTGGCCTCAATGGCGGCGATACCGGCCTCTTTGACGCGGGCCGGAGTGGCGAAGTCGGGCTCACCCGCGTCGAACAGGATCACGTCGACGCCAGCCTGTTGCATCTCCTTGGCCCTGGCGGAGGCGGCCATCGTCGCGGACGGCGCGATGCGGCGCGCGCGCTCGGTCAGTCTCATGGGTACGATCTCCTTTTCTTTAGCAGCCATTAGCCATTAGCCGTTAGCCGTTAGCTTTGGCTGACGGCGTGAGCGCCTGGTACGCGACGGTGGGTACCGGCTGTATTGTAGCGCGCCCGACGCACCCGGCGCACCCTCACGTATCCAGAGGGGTGCGCCACAGCAAAGTTCCCTTATGCGGTGCGGTAGCAAACCGGCATGGCCGTTGTGCGCGTGCATGGGAACTTTCTCGTGGCCCACCCTATCCAGAGGGGGTGCGTCCTACGATTGGGAAAGCAGGCCTGCGATTTTAGTCGCATGGCAAACCACGGCGACTAAAGTCGCTGGACTGCCGCGTGGGAAGCCAGGAGCATCGCACGTCGCACACGGGTCACGGCTTGGAAGACACTTCAGTGTCCGTCGTTTGCCATGCGACTTTAGTCGCAGGCTTGCGGGTTCGCCATCGTGATCGTAGGGCGCGCCCAGATGATGCCGGCCCTTCCGCGCGCCAACGACAATTCAGGCGCCGTGATCCAGGGCTGCCGGTCTCACCATGACCAGGAACTCGGTATCGGCGCTGTCAGTATGGCTGATGAACGTGTGGGTAGGGCGGAAGCCGGCGCGCTCGTAGACGGCGATGGCGCGCTGGTTGAATGCAGCGACGGAGAGGCGGAACGAGCGCGGGCGGAACGTCGCGCGAGCAAAGTCCAGTCCTGCCTCCACGAAGGCGAAGCCACGGCCACGGCCTGCCAGGTCCGGCCGCAGGCCCAGGCCAATGTCGAGCGCGTCGGGGTCATCGTAGGCGCCAGCCGCCACGCCAGCCGGCATTCTGGCGGTCTCGCCAAAGCAGAAAAATCCGATGAAATCGCCGCTGCCATCGGCGACGGCATAGTAGGGGTTACGGCGGTCGAGCAACTCCGCGAGGTCCGTGGGGTCCGCGTCGGAGTTGTAGAAGTCGTAGGGCGGTTCGTAGCGCCACGCGGCGATGACACGGGCCTGTTCATCGCTCAACAAAGAGAATGTATAGGTCATGGGCGCTCCTGGTCGTATACTAGAAGGTAAGTTGCCATAACATCAGCCGCATGCTACGACAAGACGTAGACGTATCGCTCCGAGCGCGCCGCCTTCTCCAGGGTAGCGCGAACGACTGTCGTTTGCGCGTGTGGTAGGGGGAGTTATCCATGAAATTCTCGAAGAAAACTGAATACGGGCTGCTGGCTTTGATCGATATGTCCATGCAACAGGAGCGTGGCGGGCGTTTGACCACCCATGATATCGCGGAGCGGCAGCATATCCCTGAGCGGTTCCTGGAGCAGCAGATCACGGCCTTACGCAACGCCGGCCTGGTGCACAGCCAGCGCGGGGCCCTGGGCGGCTGCGGGCTGGCCCGGCGCGCCGAGACCATCACCGTGCTGGAGGTGGTGGAGGCGCTGGAGGGCGCCATCCTCGAGCCAGCCGGCGAGGACGGCGAAGGGCGAGGCGAGAACTCTCCCGGCTGCGGCGCCATCGCCGAGTTGGTGGCGCGGGCGCAGGAGCGCCTGACCGAGCTATTCGGGTCCGTCACCGTCGCCGATCTAGCCACTCGCCAGTTGGAGTTGTACGAGCAAAGCTGCCAGATGTTCTACGTCTGATATGATTAGCTATTAGCCATTAGTAATTAGCCGTTAGCCTTTTGTCCATGATCCACGTACAGCGATGATGAGCGGATAAGGCAGGACCTGGCCGAGAGCTAGCGGCTGATGGCTGATAGCTAATTACTAATGGCTAATTACTAAGAGCTGAATGAAAGAAATCTTCCGGCGTCGCCCTAAATACCTACCCTTGCCCGAGCGCACCAACGACGCCAGCCGTCGCGTGCCCGACAACATGTGGATCAGCTGCCCGCGCTGCCACGAGTTGCTCTACGCCAAGGAGTATGAGGACAACTTCAAGGTGTGCAGCAAGTGCAAGTATCACTTTTTGCTCTCGCCCGACGAGCGCCTGGCCATGCTGCTTGACCCCGACTCGTTCGAGGAGTACGACGCCGATCTCTGCTCGTCCGACCCGCTGCGGTTCGTGTCCGGTGAGGAACGCTATAGCGAGAAGCTGGAACGACACGGGCGCAAGAGCGGCAGCCGCGAGGCCCTGATCAGCGGCTCCGGGTTGATGGAGGGCCGGCGCGTCATCGTCGCGGTGCACAACTTCTCCTTCATCGGCGGCTCGATGGGCGTGGCGGTCGGAGAGAAGGTGGCCCGCGCCATCGACCGTGCCGCGGAGCAGACCCTGCCCCTCATCATTGTGTCGGCCAGTGGGGGAGCGCGTCAGCAAGAAGGCGTCTACGCGCTGATGCAGATGGCCAAGACGGTGGCGTCGCTGGATCGCTTCAAGGCGCGCCAACTGCCGTACATCTCTATCCTGACCGACTCGACGGTCGGCGGCGTGCCGGCCAGCTATGCGTTGCTGGGCGATGTCAACCTGGCGGAGCCCGGCGCCTTTATTGGCTTCGCCGGACCGCGCGTGATCGAGCAGGCCACCAAGCAGAAGTTGCCGGCTGACGTCAATACGTCGGAGTTCATGCTGGCCCATGGCATGCTGGACCTGGTGGTCCCGCGCGCCGAGTTGCGCGACACGGTCGGCGCCTTGCTGCGCGTGCTCGGCGCGCGCACCTACGCGCCGGCCGATGGAGCGGGCTATGCCGCCATGCGCGCGGCTGCCGCCAGTCTGGTTAATGGCAATGGGCATGCTATCAGTCAAAAGAATGGGCATCATGCCTCCTAACCGGCTGAACTTCGAGGACGGACTGGCGCAGCTGCAAGACGAGATCGAGCGCCTGCGCGGCGACACCAAGGGTGGGCAGCCCGGCACGGACACTCAGGGCAAGATCGCGGCGTTGGAGCGGAGGTTGGCCGAGGAGACCGTGCAGCTCTACACTGGTCTCACGCCGTGGCAGAAAGTGCAGGTGGCGCGCCATCCCGAGCGGCCCTACACCCTGGACTACGTGCGCTGGGCCTTCGCCGACTTCGTTGAGTTGCATGGCGACCGCCGCTTCGGCGACGACGCCGCGATCGTGGGTGGACCGGCCTCGCTGGGCGGCCGCGCCGTGATGGTGGTGGGGCACCAGAAGGGGCGCGGCACGCGCGAAAACGTGCAGCGCAACTTTGGGATGGCCCATCCCGAGGGTATGCGCAAGGCGCAGCGCCTCTTTGGGCTTGCCGAGTCGCTCGCGCTGCCCGTGGTCACGCTCGTCGATACGCCGGGAGCGGCGGTCAGCGTGGCCGATGAAGAGCGCGGCCAGGCCGAGTCGATCGCGCGGTCCATCGCCGTGCTGATGGGTCTGCGCGTGCCCGTCGTCGCGGTCGTGATCGGTGAGGGCAACAGCGGCGGTGCGCTGGCGCTGAGCGTGGCTGATCGCATCCTGATGATGGAGCATGCCTACTACTCGGTGGCCGCCCCCGAGGCGGCCGCCTCGATCATGTGGCGTTCGGCCACGCACGCCCCCGAGGCCGCCGCCGCGATGGGCATCACGGCGCAGGGCCTGCTGCAGGGTGGCGTCGTCGACGGCATCATCCCCGAACCGCCGGGCGGGGCGCATCGCGACCACGGGGCCGCGGCCGCAGCTTTGCGGGAGCGCGTCCTGGCCGAGTTCGCTCCCCTGCTGTCCCTTCCCCTCGACGAGTTGCTGGCCCGCCGCCACGAGAAATATCGTTCGCTCGGCCCGTTCAGCATCCGTGAGTGACGAGTGACGAGTGGTTAGTGACGAGTGGTTAGTACACGTTGGCTTAAATAGGTTTGTATGCGACGACGGCCTGCGACTGAAGTCGCATGGCAAACGGCGGACACTGAAGTGTCTCGTCGGCCCACGTGTACCTCCAAGGCATGTCGGCCAGCATGTACTAGTGACGAGACAGGAGCAGTCATGGCTTGTCCGGCACACGACCTAATCCACCGGGCCGTCCTATCCCGCTCGTCACTCGCCACTAACCACTCGCGTCCTACCTCACTCGCCACTCGTCACTCGTCACTCGTCACTCGCCACTCGCCACTCGTCACTCGCCACTCGTCACTCGCCACTCGTCACTAACCACTCGTCACTAACCACTCGTCACTAACCACTCGTCACTAACCACTCGTCACTAACCACTCGTCACTAACCACTCGTCACTGGCCTCTGTGAGTTTCATATCATGCGCCCGGCGACGCCCGTGTTCTATAGTAAGGCATGATTGAGCGCTGCCGGGTGACCTCGCGTCATTGGGCTAACAAAGTGGGTTGATGACAGCTATTTAGGGTGTTATCTTTCGTCCTGCCGAAGCGTTATAGATGGTAGAGCGGAGCTTGTGAGGTCCCGACCAGCCGGGCTCTATCTTGACATAAGAGATGCGATCTGGTACCCTAAGAGTGTACGGAAGGTTAGGTGAGGTTTATGCCACGACTATTACCGCGTCAGGATCCCCCTTTCGAGCCGCCGCCGAGTGCGGGCCGTGCCCCGGCCTGTATCGCTTGTGGCAATCGGCGCACGTTCTGGATGCGCAAAGGCGATGAGAACATGATTCGTAATGCCTGGGAGATCGAGCCCGGTATGCGTATCGTGGCTTGTGGTCGTTGCCGTTCGCGTCACTCGGTGGTGTTCGAGACGACCGACATTTAACTCATGCGGGTCGCCGCTCGTAAAGGGCGAAGGGAGGGGCCGGTCGCGCTAGCGCGACCGGCCCCTCCTGTTTGTGTGACGAGTGGTTCGTGGTTCGTGTGGTTCACGCTCAGCGCTTTGAGGCCACGAATCCCATCGCTTCTCTCGCCAGGGACAGCCATTCCTCGTCGGATGTCGATTCGACGGCTAGCCACTCTTTCATGAGCCGCCCGTCATGGCGCGGGTCGAAGCGCGTTCCGTCCCCCGAGGCGACGAGCGCATCCACGCGCTGCCGAGGCAGTTTAACCACCAGCTTGCCTCCCGCGAGCATGGCAAAGATCTTGCCGCCGACCTGCAGGGCCGATGAGCCAAACCCCTTCTTCCCTGCCGAGCCAAGGGTGATGTCCGCGGTGCTCAGGAGCGCGTCGGCAAGTGTTGCATAGCGATCGTCCGGGGTGGTGGGCGGATGCTTCATAAAAGGGATACCTCCAATGTGTGCAACGCATGCGCCAACTACTGCGCGTAGGGTGTCCCTTTCCCCGTCTCAAGGTAGGACGTCAGGCTCCCCAGGAAGTACGCCCACCCTGTACGTGTCTGCTCGTAGCCGGCATCAACCACAGCGAAACCGTGGTGGCCAAAATGGAGCGTGATCCCGTCCGAGACCGGCACGAGGTCCCAGGTGATCGTGGTTCCTTCCCATAGATGGGCGTATTGCGGCGCCTGCCTCACCAGCCAGGACAGTTTCCTTCCTGGATCGAGGTCGACAATCTCCATCGTCATGACCTCGCCATTATCGAAACGGAATGCGGCGGGGGAGCCAACCCTTGGCTCGGCGGTCACCTGATTGGCCCACCACCGCGTGATCTCATCCGGCTGGGTAATGGCCGCGAAGACGCTTTCCGGCGTCGCCCTGATCGTGAGCTCTTGCACAATGTCCGGCATGGCATCGTCCCCTCTTTCAGCTTCAATGTCTGGCTGCATCCGCGGAGGCGTCAGACGCGGCGCGTAACCCCTTTTTAGCTCTAGGCGCCGACAACCAGGGGCTCACCGGTCTCCAGCAGCGTCTTGAGGCCGGAGAGAATGTGCGCCCAGCCCGCGGCGAGTTCCTTGCCCCGGGCGCTCGTGGGATCGATGCCGTCGTGCACGAGCGTCAGCCTGCACGTCTGGCCCGCGTCGCCCACGGGCTCGATCTCCCAGGTGACCGTCGACGGACCCTCGCGCCCGACCTCAGGCGCCCAGAGGGCGCCAAACGTCTGCACGAGGCGGCGCGGCGGGTCCACCTCGACGTTCTCGCCCGTGACCAGCGCCGCGCCCGTGTCGTCGACGAGGCGGTAGGGAGAGCCCGGCCGCCAGTCCGACTCGACGCGGCAGCCGAAGTAGTATTGCCGCGTCAGGTCCCCGTCGACCAGCGCCTGCCACAGGCGCTCGGGCGTGGCGCGGATGTAGATCTCGTAGACGTGCGCCGGCTTCCTCTCTGTCCCGTTTGTCCCGTCCATGCTTTCCCCCTCCAACGCGTGTTTGAGCCCCGTGAGCGCGCGCGCCCACGGCGCGGCGTACTTGCCGACCCAGCGGTCGTAGAGCTGCTGGATCGGGACCGGGTTGAGGTAGTGGTGTTTCTCGCGCCCCACCTTGCGCGTGGTCACGAGGCCGGCTTCCTCCAGCACGCGCAGGTGCTTCATGACGCCGAAGCGCGTCATTGGCAGGCGCCCCTGCAGGTCGAGCAGCGTCCGCCCGTCCCGCTCGTGGAGCAGGTCGAGCAACAACCGTCGATGGGGGTCCGCCAGCGCCTTGAAAACGTCGTCCACATCCCGTCCAGAACAAGTGACCTACTAACCACCTGTAGAATACGTGACCGATACGTCACCTGTCAAGCGGGGATACCGGGGCAACTCTCACCCCCGACCCATGCGGATTGGTCTCTCGGCTCCGCGGAGCCGACAGCCCAACCGGCTCTCCCGGCCGCGAGAGAGGGGAGACGCGGCGTGCTGCTGCTCCGCCGCGCCTCACTCGTCACTAATCACTCGTCACTAATCACTCGTCACTTTCCCCCTGGATAACCTCCCTAAACCTAGAACGCTCGTGCTATACTGAACGCATGTCGCATGAAGTCCTCTCCGTCCGCGGCGCCCGCGAACACAACCTCAAGAACGTCGACCTGACCATCCCGCGCGACCGCCTGGTCGTGTTCACGGGGCTGTCCGGCTCCGGCAAGTCGAGCCTGGCCTTCGATACGATCTTTGCCGAGGGGCAGCGCCGCTACGTCGAGTCGCTCTCGGCCTATGCCCGCCAGTTCCTGGGACAGATGGACAAGCCCGACGTCGATCAGATCGACGGGCTCTCGCCGGCTATCTCCATCGACCAGAAGTCGACCTCGCGCAACCCGCGCTCGACCGTGGGCACGGTGACGGAGATCCATGACTACCTGCGCCTGCTCTACGCCCGCATCGGCCACCCGCACTGTCCCAAGTGCGGGCGCGAGATCGCGCGCCAGACGCACACCCAGATCGTGGATACGATCATGGACTTTCCGCCCGATAGCCGCATCCTGATCATGGCCCCGGTGGTGCGCGGGCGCAAGGGCGAGTACCGCAACGTCTTCGAGGAGGCCAGGCGCAACGGCTTCGTGCGCGCCCGCGTCGACGGCACGGTCCACGACCTCTCCGATGAGATCGATCTGGATAAGCAGAAGAAGCACGATATCGACATCGTGGTCGACCGTCTGGTCATCCGCGCTCCCGCCGACGCCGAAGCGGACGACCGCTCCCGCGTGGCCGACTCGGTGGAGACCTCGCTCAAGATGGGCGCCGGGCTGGTGCGGGTCGCCGTCGTGGATGGAGCCGAGCACATGTTCTCGGAGCACTTCTCCTGTCCCGTCGACGGCATCTCGGTCCCCGAGATCGAGCCGCGCACCTTCAGCTTCAATAGCCCGCACGGCGCCTGCTCCACCTGCACCGGTCTGGGCACGACGCTGGAGCTCGACCCCGACTTGATCATCCCCAACCCCAATCTGAGCCTGCGCGAGGGGGCCATCTCGCCCTGGTCGAAGTCGACCGCCAGCTACTACCAGACGCTGGTGGAGTCGACCGCGAAGCACTTCCATATCCCCATGACCACGCCGGTGCGCGACCTGTCGCAGGAGCAGCGCGACATCCTGCTCTATGGCTCCGGTGAGGAGCGCGTGCGCATGCAGCATAAGACCAAGAGCGGGCGCACCCACGAGTGGGACACGCAGTTCGAGGGCGTGATCCCGCACCTGATGCGCCGTTACCGCGAGACGGACAGCGAGAGCTTCAAGCAGGAGCTCGAGGGCTATATGATGAACCGGCCCTGCCCGGCTTGCGGCGGCGCGCGGCTCAAGCCGGAGAGCCTGGCCGTGTCCGTGGCCGGCCGCTCCATCGTCGACGTCTCGCGCCTGTCGATCCGCGCCGCGGCGCGCTTCTTCGGAGCCCTGGAGGGCGAGACAAGCCCGCTCAACGACGGCAAGTCAAACGGGACGAACGGCAATGGGAACGGCAACGGTCATGCCGGTCGAGGACTGGAAGCCCTTGAATCGCTTGTGCCCCTGGCGGCCAACGGCGTCAACGTCAATGGCAGTGGGAAGAGCGGCCAGAAGGGCAACCGCGACAGCCGTGACAAGGGCGAGCTGCCGGAGCGGCTGCCGACGCGCGAAGCCACTATTGCCCGCCAGATCATCAAGGAAATCCGCGCCCGTCTGGGCTTTCTGGTGGACGTGGGCCTGGACTACCTGTCGCTGGAGCGCTCGGCTACCACGCTCTCGGGCGGCGAGGCGCAGCGCATCCGCCTGGCCAGCCAGATCGGCTCCGGTCTGGTGGGCGTGCTCTACGTGCTGGACGAGCCGTCCATCGGCCTGCACCAGCGCGACAACGCGCGCCTCATCCGCACCCTGCTGCACCTGCGCGACCTTGGCAATACGCTGATCGTGGTCGAGCACGACGAGGACACCATGCGCGCGGCCGACCACGTGGTCGACATCGGTCCGGGCGCGGGCGAGCACGGCGGCTATATCGTGGCCGAGGGCGCCCTGGCGGACATCATGGAGTCGCCCGGCTCGATCACCGGACAGTACCTGTCGGGCCGGCGCACCATCCCCATCCCGGAGCGGCGGCGCGCCGGCAACGGTTTCCGCATCGAGATCAAGGGCGCGCGCGAGAACAACCTCAAGAACGTCGACGCGTCGCTCCCGCTGGGCGCGTTTGTGTGCGTGACCGGCGTGTCAGGCTCGGGCAAGAGCACCCTGATCACTGACATTCTGTACAAGAGCGTGGCGCAGCACCTCTTCCGCGCCCGTGAGCGCGCCGGCGAGCACGACAGTATCGAGGGCCTGGACCACCTGGACAAGGTGATCGACATCGACCAGTCGCCCATTGGCCGCACGCCGCGCTCCAACCCGGCCACCTACACGGGCCTGTTCACGCCGCTACGTGAGTTGTTCGCCCAGGTACCCGAGTCGCGCATCCGCGGCTACAAGGCCGGCCGCTTCTCCTTCAACGTCAAGGGCGGTCGCTGCGAGGCCTGCCAGGGCGCGGGCATCGAGTTGATCGAGATGCACTTCCTGCCCGATGTCTACGTGCCCTGCGAGGTTTGCAAGGGCAAGCGCTACAACCGCGAGGCGCTGGAGGTCACGTACAAGGGCAAGAACATCTCCGAGATACTGGAGATGACGGTCGAGGAGGCGGTCGGCTTCTTCGAGAACGTGCCCTCCATCGTTAACCGGCTGCGCACGCTCAACGACGTGGGCCTGGGCTACATCCGCCTGGGCCAGCCGGCCACCACGCTCTCGGGCGGCGAGGCGCAGCGCATCAAGCTGGCCACGGAGCTGTCGCGGCGCTCCACGGGCCGCACTCTCTACATCCTGGACGAGCCGACCACGGGGCTGCACTTCGCGGATACGGCGCGCCTGCTGCAGGTGTTGCAGCGGCTGACGGACAGCGGCAACACGGTGGTGGTGATCGAGCACAACCTCGACGTCATCAAGTCGGCCGACTGGATCATCGACCTGGGGCCCGAGGGCGGCGCGGGCGGCGGCGAGATCGTGTCGCGGGGCACGCCCGAGCAGGTGGCGGTCGACCCGCACTCGCACACCGGCGAGTACCTGCGGCGCGTGCTCTTTCCTAGCGAACAGCCTGAGCTCGTGGGAGCCGCCGGTAAGTAGCAGGCTTGGTGGATGGCTTGCCTCGCCCGCGCATCGAGATTGCGGCCGGTCAGCGGTACTCAGGTTCCAGGTCGCCGACCAGCGGGTAGCCCTCCCAGTCGCCCGTGGCTGCCACGGCGGCGGCGCCGACGCGCGCGCCGAGCGCGAGGCAGCGCGCGAAGGGGTAGCCGCGCAGCAGGCCAGCAATGAAGCCGGCGTCGAAGCCGTCGCCCGCGCCGACGGTGTCGACGGCGACGACCGGGTATGGCGCGACCGCGGCCTGCTCGCCATCGCGCGCGCCGCGCGCGCCGCGTTCGCCCAGCTTGAGCACCACGGTGCGCGGGCCAGCCGCGGTGATCGCGGCGAGGACGCCGTCTTCGTCCAGGCCGGGATACAGGACCTCCGCGTCCTCGTGACCCAGCAAGACGAGGTCGGCGCGCGAGACCAACCTTGTCAGCGCCGCGCGGCAGGCCTCCCTGTCGGGCCACAACTGCAAGCGCACGTTGGGATCGACGCTGACCAACAGTCCGACCTCGCGCGCCAGCGCCACCGCGCGGTCGACCGTCGCGGCGCAACTCTCGGACAGCGCGGGCGTGATGCCGGTCACGTGCAGCACCCGCGCCCCGGCGAGGTGCGCGGCATTGAGGTCGTCCGGCCCCATCAGGCTGGCGGCGGAGCCGCGGCGGTAATAGACGACGCGCCGCGGGCCGTGCGCGGCGCGCTCCTTAAAGAAGACCGCGGTTGGCGCGTGCGGGTCGGGTGGCGCGTCGACCACGACGCCCTCGCGCCGCAGCGTGGCGCGCACCAGGCGTCCGAACGGATCGTCGCCCAGCTGGCTGATCCAGCGCGTGGGGCGTCCCAACCGGGCCAGCGCCACGGCAAAATTGCTCTCGGCGCCGCCGAGCGAGCTCTCCCAGTGGCTGGCCGCGTCGAGGGGCGCGCCATCGGCGGGCCAGAAAAGCACCATCGTTTCGCCCAGCGTCACCACCTCGGGCAGACGCCCGGTGGAGGGTATCATGTTAAGAGTGGATAATGAGTTCATCGACGCTCCGTGCCGCAATCGTTCCGCGCATCGCTACTGGCTGCACGGTGACGGCGTCGCAGTCGACGCAGCCCTGCGCGCAGAGCAGCGCCACGCCACCGCTCACAAGAGGGCGATCCGTGTCCTCGACATCGAACACCGTGGCTCCGTCTACATAGGCTAACAGGCGCGCGCCTATAATCCGCAGGCTTAGGTCGTAGGCGCGGTCCAACTCCCAGGCGATTGGTGTCTTAGCCAGCACTGTCTCGCCGTCGAGGGCCTTGACCAGGCGCGCGGTTCCGTCCGCGTGGAGCATCAGCGCGTAGTAGCGCCGCAGACCCTGCACGCGGGCGCCGACGCCTATCGCCGTGGCCAGGCGCGGCGTTAGGCTGGCGCTGACCCTGTAGTTGGCCCACTCGCGCGTCCCCTGGATCAGCAGGCCCGTGCCGCGATTCTGGATCAGGCGATAGGGCGTCGGCCACCAGGAGTCCCGCTGGTCCATAGCGTCGACCCAGGCGCGCCGCCACAGCGTCCCGTCGTGCGCGGGCTTGCCCAGCACGATCGTAGGAGCGCCGTCCCAGGTCAGCCGGTCCAGGTACACACTGCCGCTGGCGCGCTCGTGGCTGGTCGCGCTCACCTCCACGCCGATGGTGGCGATAGGGTCGCCGCCGGTGTCCGGGACCGACCATTCGACATCCCAATCCGTGCCTGGCGTCAGCGTGACGTCCGGTCCGTACACCCTGGAGAGCCTGTCGCCCGCGCCGTAGACGCCGAGGTAGAGTTGGCAAGCCACCGGCAATAGGTTATCCGCATCGGCCGCGAACCGCGCGCGCACCGTCTGGCCGGAGTAGAGCGTGGGCGAGGCCACCAGGCCATAGCCGGGCATGTCCAGGGCGTCCGGCGGGATAAAGGTCGCCGTGGCGGCGCGCGCGACGAAGCCGGAGGCCACGGCATAGCGCAAGGCCAGGCTGCGCCGCCCCGACAAGCTGTGCCCCTCCACGTTCTCCAGCGTCAGCGTCCCCCGCGCCGCCGCGTCTCCCGCGTCTCCCGCGTCTCCCGTGGCGCTGTTGGGGTCGGGGTCAGGCCGGAAGCCCTGAACCGCGCCCGGCAGCTCGAAATGGAACCGCGCGCCGTCTTTGGGCGCCAGCGGCGGTTCACCGGTCAGCGCGCGGCCGATGTTGACCACGCGGTAGGTCTCGCCCACGGCGTCGGCGATGACGCGGCCGCCATCGGCCGAGGGCAGGAGGAGGCGGTCGGCGACGGGCCCGCGCCAGTCGGGAGCGTCCCCATCCGACCCGGCGTCGAGCGCGGCCAGGCCGTTCTTGAGGCCCAGGAGGCAGCCGACGTTGCCGCTATTGCAGTCCGTGTCCCAGCCCGAGGTGTTGGCGATCATCAGCGAGCGCCCGAAGCTGTCGTCGCCGTAGAGCAGCGCCAGCATGATCAGGGCATGGTTGGGCACGATATGCACGCCGCCGCCGTAGCGGTGGTAGCCGTAGCGGTCGGCGATATGCTGCCGAGTCGCGCGCCAGTCGGGTTCGCCGGCGTGCCAGTCGCGCACGTCGTGGATCAGGCGATAGATGACGGAGTCCCGTGGGATGAGGCCTACGGCCGTGTCCAGCAGCCGGCCGAGGTCGGGCTCCACGAAGGCCCCTGCCTCCATGGCCGCCACGACCTGCGCGCCGTAGACGGCCTCGCCGTCGTGGCTGACGCTCGCGGCGCGGCGGGCCAGATCGGCGGCGAGCTCGGGATCGCCGGGCGCGACCATGGCCCAGCCGTCGACGAAGATTTGCGCCCCGATCTGCTCGGAGACCACGCGGCCGTTGAGGGCGGCCGAACCGCTGCGCGGCGCGGGGACGCCCGCGGCCAGGCGCAGGTAAGCGGTGTGCTCGGTCGAGGAGCCGAAGCCGCCCCACCAGAGGATCGCGCGCCCCTCGACGATGTAATTGAGCCAGGTCTGGCCGATCTGTGCGGGCGTAAGGCCGCGCGCGTTGCCGTAGTCGGGCAGGGCGCGCGGGAAGGTGAAGGTCCCGGAGATGTCGTCGTCGGTCACGATCAGCGGCGCTTGGAGTCGCTCATTGACATAATAGTCGACCTCACCCAACTCGGCCGTGATACGCTCGTAGCTCCAGCCCTCGAAGGGGCGTCCCAGGTACACGCCGATGAGCTTGCCCAGTACCCCCGCGTAGACGCGCTCCGCGTAGTCCGATGGTAGCGCCATAGCGCGCGTCCTCCTTCTCGTCTAGCCTACGTCACTTACTCCTACTCCACTGACTTAAGTATGCATCGGCAAGACGGTTGCGTCTTGCAAGCGGCGCTCCTGGTTAAGGGCCGCTATCTCTCGATGCGTGAAGACAGTGAAGACAATGTACACCGCGCCAGTGCGATGCGGCACGGGGGGCGCGGGGAGCGTCTGGCCTGCGATGCAACGCTTCAATCGTGAAATCGTCTATTTATTGGTGCAATTGGAGAACTGCCGATTACACGTTCCTGTTATAATGGCGAGAGGCGCGCGTCATGGCGCGAGTGTGTCGCCGCATGATGGGTATAGTGGATAACGTTGTTCTCCGCGCCTGAGACAGCGATATCATGGCGCGAATTTTGCTGGTTGGCGCGGTGGTTGGGTACAACCTATTGCGCCATACACGTGGTAGATGGGAGGATAATGATGGCAGAACGTCAAACACCGCACACCCGCTTTATCCAATGCCGACTTCCCGCGGAGCTGTACGAGTGGATGCGCTTGCGCGGCTTTCTGTTGCGCAAGAGCATGAACAGCATCGTGCTGACGGCGGTCAGCGAGTATCGTGAGACAATCGAGTCCGGGCAAGTCGCGCCGAGCGCCGACCAACGAGGCGCCAGCGGCGACACCGTTAAATACAACGTGCGCGTCGACGACGACCTCTACGAGTGGTTGCGCACCACGGCCTTCTATGCCCGCCTCTCGATCAACACGCTCGTCGCGACCTCGTTGGTGCGCTATCACGCCGCACACGAGAACGAACGCCCTGGGGCCGTGGCAGTCTAACACGCGACGAGCCGAATGCGCGGCGCTCAATCCCGAGCGCCTCTACGCGGATATCTACGGGTTCAAGGTCCGTTTACAGCGGCTGATGGCGCGGATGGGCTTCCAGCGCGAAGGCGCCCTGCGCCAACATGAAATGCACAACGGCGTGCGGCAGGATGTGCATGTGGTCGGCCCCCTCTCACGCACAGCGCGGCGTCTCCATCGCTCGCGCCCATCGGGGGGTATTGCTTTTCATGTCTACCGCTGGCCATCCGCCAACCATCCCCCTGTTTCGCGGCCCAGTCATCCATTCCATGTCATCTTGACAATGATTAGATCACCGTGTATCCTAACATTGTAAAGATAAGCGGGCTGCGCGGACGCGCGTCGGGACGCAGCGCCGTCGTTCAGGATAAGGAGATCGTCAGTCCCCGCGTCCCACGCGGCGCGGATGCCCGCGACAAGCACGCCATAGGAGGCGGCCGCCGCCTGGGCCAGCGGCGCGTCCTCCTGCGGCCCGCGCAGCTCGGGGCGGAACATCAGGCGAAAGGCCGCCGGGTGCGCCACGGCGAAGCGGACGTAGGCCACGCCCAGGGCGGCGATCCGCTGCGCCGGATCGTCCTCCGCGGCCCACGCGGCGTGCAGCGCGGCGGTCAACGCCTCGTAGCCCTCGACGGTCAGCGCCTCGACCAACGCCGCCTTGCCGGCAAAGTGGTGGGACGGCGCGGCGGCGCTGACTCCTGCCTGGCGCGCGACTTCGCGCAAGTCAACCCCTCGACGCCGCGCGCGTCGATGAGCCGCGGCGTGGCGTCGAGCAGGGCACGCCGCGTGATCGTGACGCACGGGCTGAGCGCGCCGACAGCGCTGATCGCGCACGAGGCGGGCGTCGCGAACGGCTCACTGTTCACCTACTTCGAGACCAAAGCTGACCTATTGAACCACCTCTATGTTGACCTGAAAACCGGGCAGGCCTCGGCGGCCCTGGAGGGACTTCCGGTCGGGGCTGAGCTGCGTGCGCAGGTCTTTCACCTCTGGTCACAGTGGATGGACTGGGCCGTGTCCAATCCTGAGAAGCGACGCGCGCTGGCGCAGCTTGACGTCTCTGACGAGATCACGCCAGCGAGCCGCGCGGCGGCGCATCAGACCATGGCCGGCATCGCCGATCTGCTGGAACGCAGTCGCGCCAACGGTCCCCTGCGCGACGCCCCGCTGGGCTTTGTCGTGGCGCTCATGAACGCGCTGGCGGAGGCCACGATGGATGCCATCATCCGCGACCCAGCCAACGCGGAGCAGCGCTGCACGGTCGGGTTCGAGGCTCTCTGGCGCGTGATCGCCTAATTTTTTGACCTAAAGCTGACTGACTAGACGAACAATTATATGGAGGGACCTATGTTGAAGACTGTTCTGGTCGACGATCCGACTGATCGCAAGGCGTACATCATCACCGGCCCGACCTCCGGCATCGGTCGCTGCACGGCACTCGAGCTGGCCACGCACGGCACGGTCGTGCTCGTCGGTCGCGACCGCGGAAAGCTCGATGAGCTGCAGCAGACCATCGAGCAAAAGGGCCAGCACGCGGTATCGGTCGTGTGCGACCTCTCGGATCTTGTGAGCGTGCGGCGCGCGGCCGCGGAGATCATCGCGCTCCATCTTCCGATCGCCGGCCTGCTCAACAACGCAGGCATCTTCCCGATGAGCGCCACGCGGAATGCGCTGGGCTGGGACATGACGTTCGCGACGAACCACCTCGGCCCGTTCGCGCTGACCGAAGCGCTCGTGCCGCATCTCTCCGATGGGACGAACGTCGTCTTCGTCGCCTCCGCCGTCGAAGACCCCGAGCGCAAACCCGCCGTGGCTGCCGGTTTCCGCGGCGGGCGCTATATCTCCGCGGAGGCGAGCGCGCGCGGCGAGTGGACGCCAGGCGGCTCCACCATGCCGGGCGGGGACGCCTCCGCCACCTCCAAGCAGTGCACCCTCGCCACGACGATGGAGTTCGCCCGCGAGAACCCGCGATTGTCCATTAACGTGGTTGAGCCGGGCTTCACTCCGAACACCGGCCTCGGGCGCGAGGCCAACGTCGTCCTCCGCGTCGTGGCGACCTACATTCTTCCGCTGCTCGCGCCCCACGTCAAATACTGGAGCACCCCGCAACGCGCCGCGCGCGTCATCACCAAGATCTTGATCAATCAATCAGGCCAGACCGGCGCCTACTATGACGAGGGCGGCCATCCGATGCGCGGCTCCACGCTCGTGCGCGACCCGGCGTTCACCTCTCGCGTCGTCGCCGAGACGCGCGCCTTGCTATCGACAGTTCCACTATGAGGGGTCGGACAACGATTCCTTCGTCGGACAGCCATGTCAACAAGCGGTCGAGTTAGGGTAGCGGCCCGGTTTTTCGTCTGATCAAGGCCGTCACTCGGCGACGATCCGCTCCCCGGCGCACTGCAGGCACGGTGTCGGCTCCGGCGACGCTATCTCATGCCGATGGGACATAGACTCTTTCGTCCTCCCCTCCATTGACATGGCCCCGTCACTCGAATATAGTGATGGTACTAAGTCCTATCACCTTGCCTGCTGGAGGTCCGCCCATGAGCCGAGCTGTCATCTATGAGACGTTTGGAGGTCCCGAGGTACTGGAGTTGCGAGAGGTTCCGGAGCCGCACGTCGGCCCGGGTGAGGTTCGCGTCCGCGTGTCGGCCACCGGGCTGAATCCGATGGACTGGCTGCTTTCCTCGCTGCCAGAGCTGGCGGGGCAGTTCGGCATCACCGTGCCGTCCGGCTTCGGATCCGACTTTGCCGGCGTTGTCGACGAGGTCGGCGGCGGCGCCACGGGGTTTGCCATGGGCGACCGCGTCTACGGCAGCGCGCTGGGGAGAGCCACCGCCGACTTCGTGGTCGTCAAGGTGCCCACCGAGCTGCCCGACATGCTCTTTCATACGCCGGATGGCATCAGCGACGGGGTAGCGAGCACGCTTCCGGTGGCCGGTCTCACAGCCGCCGCCGCTCTGGCGGCGATCGGCCTGCGGTCCGGCGACACCGTCCTGATCGGCGGCGCCGCCGGCGGCGTAGGCGTGTTCGCCGTACAGCTCGCGAAGCTCGCCGGCGCCACCGTGATCGGCACAGCCTCGGAGAGCACCTTCGAGTTCCTGCAGCAGCTGGGCGCCGAGCCCGTGGCATACGGCGCCGGGCTGGCTGACCGGGTACGGACGCTGGCCCCCAATGCCGTGACCGCGGCCACGGACCTGTTCGGCACGGAGACGGCCGAGACCGCGCTGGCGCTCGGTGTACCGCCCGAGCGGATCTCCACGATCGCCGCGGGGCCCAATCCTCCCGGCGGCGTGCGGGCGACCGGCGGCAGCGACGCCCAACCGGATGCCCTGGAGCAGATAACCGACGCGATCCTCGCCGGCAAGATCACCGTGCCTATCGCCGCGACCTTCCCGATCGAGCAGATCCGCGACGCCGCGACACTGCAGGCTGGACGCCACGCCCACGGCAAGATCGTGATCACGCTGTGACCGCGGAGCGCGGCCAGGTTTCCAACGCCAGCAATGCCAGCTAGACCGGCTACGGCGCCGAAGGACGCGGCTAGATCGGGGCCGCGGAGTAATCGAGCGGATCTGGTTGTTTTCACGATCACGTTGTGCCGCATGAGGAACGTCCTACGGCAATCACCACCGGCCCGGTCAAGGCCAAGCAAGTCATCGCCCTCCAGCGGGCGGCGCGGGAGCAGGACCGCACCCGCGATCTCCCCGGCCGGGACCGGGACGGGCTGGAGCGGTAGGCCCCCCTCTGGGCAGCCGAAACGGCGGGAGCGGCCCGTCCCGTAAGCCCATCCGCGTGTGCGACCGGCCCCAATGGCCCGAAGCAACAGCCGAGGGTGTTTTCCATTCCCAGAATCTGGCTTGAAGACCCGTTCGCGTCAGCACAAGGCACTGGCTGCTTGCAATGCGCTGAGTGTTCGTCGTGCGACGTCGCTGAACTCGTCGCTGAACTCGTCGCTGTTGGTCGTCTCGCTCCAGCGCTCATAGGCGATCTTCAAGGTGAGCGCGCCAAGCTCTGCGGCCACGCACGAGGTCAGGTCGGGAACGCCGCGCCGCTTGAGCGCGTCGGTCATTGACGCGGTGAGACCGAGGCCTTTCAGCGCTTCGCGCTCTTGCAGTTCCGGGTTGGCGGCGATCACTGCCCGCCTGCGGGCGCTGAATTCGCGGCGAGCGGGTGTGAAGGCTTCCCTCCCGACCGCGTCCAGGGCATGAGCCACCGCTTCAAGCGGGGTGGCAGTTGCCGGCGCTGCGGCTATCGCCTCGACGAGCAGTCCGGTCATCGTGTCGTCGCCGAAGAGCACTTCCCGCTTGTCCTGGAAGTGTCGGAAGAAGGTGCTTTTCGCTAGCCCCGCGCGTTGCGCGATGTCGATCACCGTCGTGTTCTCGTAGCCGCGCTCCGCGAACAGTTCGAGGGCGGCCAGGGCTAGCCGCTCTGATGCGTTCGGTTGCCAGCGGGCCATAGACTCTTTCGTCCTCCCCACTCATCCTCCGCTCATGCCCGTCTTAGTCTACACGCACCAGGGATGCGCCTGGCGCGCCACCCTATAGGCCCTAAAGTAGCGAAGGCGGAAAAAACGGCAAACTGAAACGGCGTTCATTGCTGGTTTGAGACCCGAACACCCATCCGCTGCAATTGGAACTTTGTCGAATGCACATACGACGAACTTCTTCGACTCCCAGGCGCCGATGCAACAGGGCCGACGCCGGAAAGCACTCCTGTACGTCGCAGTCAACTGGCTAGAGCGACGTTGCTGGGCCTGATCGGCTACGGCGCCACGCGTGTGAGGTCGCTCTACTTTGCCGAAATTTGGACCTTTGCTACGTTAGGGCCTAACAGGCGTGGCCGATGTGTCCCCCCTTCAGCCACGTGCTTCGTCAATCTATCTGTACGCTGAGTTCTGACGCATCTATCGATAGGGCAAGCCCCGTATCGTAGACCGTCCAGCAGCAAATCCAGCAGGCGCTCACCCTGCAGGGGGTCGGCGGCGGCAAGGGATACCCCACTCAGCCCGGCCAGGATGTCGATCGGTTTCACATCCGCCCGGATCGTACCGGTCGCGACACCGGCCCGCACCAACACTCCGATCGCCTCAAGCAGGCGCAGACGGCTCTGCTCGTACGGATTGCCGCCACTGGCGATAACTGCACGGAGCGCATCGGCCATGCCACGCTTGGTCGTCATATAGGCGAGGAAGCGGGCCATCCACTCCCGCAGCGCCACCTCTGGACGCGACGTTACCAGCACGTCAGTGGCCGCCTCGCACAGGCGCGCCAGTTCATTGCGATACGCAGCCTCGATAAGCGCCTCTCTGGTGGGAAAGTGACGATATAGCGTGCCAATCCCCACCCCGGCCTGCTGCGCAATCATCTCCAGCGGCGCCTCCGCGCCATCGTGCGCGAACACGTGCACGGCGACGTCGAGCAGACGCGCGCGGTTGCGTTGCGCATCAGCACGCAACGGACGGCTCGTCATGGCCTTTCTCCCCCCACTTGATAAGTGGAGGATCCTCCGTTTATACTGTGACTGGTGACGTAATGGAGGTTCCTCCATTTAGTCTACTGGCTCACCTCGCTCGGGGCCAGCGACCGACCCACCACGGGGAGAAGATCATGATTCCACTCGATGGTGCTGGCGACATCGCCACTGCTCGCAGGGATCGGGGGCGCTACATTATCGAGCAACCTGTCGTTGAGGAGCGCACCACTGACATGACCGGTATCGCCCCTACGCGCTCGATGCGGACAACGCCGAGCGTCTGTGGGCGGTGTCGGTCCGTCTGCTACCTGCGCACCGGCTGGATCACAGAGGCTGCATAGGGCGGCGAGGCGGCGCACGGGCCCTGCGCTGCTGGTGGAGGCGTGTTGTTTTTGAGCGATAGGACGATGATAAGGAGACAGACGGATGAGTAAAGTATGGTTTATCACAGGCGCCTCGCGCGGCTTTGGCCGAGAGTGGGCGACTGCCGCACTCGACCGCGGCGATCAGGTCGTGGCCACGGCCCGCCGTCGTGGGAGCCTCGACGATCTCGTGACACAGTATGGTGATGCCGTCCTGCCCCTCACGCTCGACGTCACGGACCGCGCGGCGGCCTTTGCCGCGGTCGCCCAGGCTCAGCGCCACTTTGGACGGCTCGACATCGTCGTGAACAACGCGGGCTACGGCCAGTTTGGCCTGATCGAGGAAGTGAGCGAGGAGGAGGCGCGCGCCCAGATCGAGACCAATCTCTTCGGAGCGCTCTGGGTCACGCAGGCGGCGCTGCCCATCCTGCGCTCACAGGGCAGTGGGCATCTCATCCAAGTCTCGTCCATCGGGGGCATCATCGCCGTCGCCGGCATTGGCCTGTACCACGCCTCAAAGTGGGCGCTCGAAGGGTTCAGTCAGGCTCTTGCGCAGGAAGTTGCCGCATTTGGCGTCAAGGTGACGCTCGTCGAGCCTGGTGGGTATGCGACCGACTTTGGCGGCACATCGGCCCAGCGCGCGAGGCCGCTTCCCGCCTATGCTGCGCTACGAGAAGAGCTCGCGCAATGGCAGGCGGCACGGGCTACCAGGCGGGCAGACCCTCATGCCACACGCGCGATGATCCTCACGCTCGTCGATGCGCCGCAGCCGCCGCTCCGCATCTTCTTCGGTGACGGCCAGTTGGCCTTGGCCACGGCAGACTACGAGGCCCGCCTCAAGACGTGGAGAGAGTGGGAGCCCGTCTCTATTGCAGCCCAAGGCCATCAGAGCTAACGATGGGCCAGCGGTTGCGTCACGTGTGGGAGCGCACGGTGGGCCCTGAGAGCGCAGGGGAGCGTCCGGGTGCTGTGGGGCGACCTACGCCGCAGCGCTCACAGGGGGCTGCGTCAGCACTGGGCGCACAGACAAGGCGGCGCGCCTCAAGGGCGACACTGACCTGTTATCTCCGATGTCTTAGGCCACCTGCATGAGGTCGCGCACCTAGACCCAGCGTTCCCGGAAAATCCGCCGCTGCTCAGCCAGTGGCACGACCTCACGGCGATAGCGCAAGTGATCGCGCAGTTTATCGTAGGCCGCACAGAACCGCTCCGCTGCCGCAAAGCACCCCGTGTAAGAATCAGTGTAGAAGTGCACCGCATGCCGATGTAAAAGCGCACCACGAAAGCGCACCACGAGGGCGTTGCCGTCGTACAACCCAGTTGTAGTGACTGGGGGAGAGGATGGTACGGCAGATGGAACGTGGCACGATGCAATTGATGGCCAAACGCGGCAAGAGTATCCGGCAGATCGCCAAGGAACTGGGGCGCAACCGACGGACGGTGGTCTGCGCGCTCCAGGAACCGGCCGACCGGACGCCCGCTCCTCGACGGCGGGCGTCAGCGGTCGATCCGTATCGCCCGCACATCGAGCGGTGGATCACCGAGGGCTTGACGGCGGTGCGCATGCTGGATCTGGCGCGCTCCGCCGAGGAGCAGCCGTACACCGGCAGTCGGAGCAACTTCGGGGCGATGGTGCGGCGTGTGCGGGCGGAGCGGGACCAGCAGCAGGCGGCGGACGACGCGCCGATCCGCTTCGAGGGGCTGCCCGCCGAGTACCTGCAGGTCGACTGGGGGGAGCTGGGTGGTTGGGTCTCAGTCGCCGGGGGTAAACTCGGGGACTGACACGCTCGGCACGACGCGCGCCGTGGCCGGCGCGTCCAGCGCGAAGGCCCGGGGCGGCACGGCGGAGGCCGCCACCGTGTCGTCTGCCGTGA
>JAABUX010002179.1_pt1 | contig 28180 bp, 22 predicted proteins | sample 5561851 | NCBI WGS metagenome assembly JAABUX01 (sample SAMN10711883, study PRJNA513361) | rock metagenome | isolation source: Antarctica rocks | place: Antarctica: Victoria Land, Richard Nunatak red sandstone | collected 2016-01-03 | reverse complement strand
GTCTCCGACGCCGAGATGGCTTCCCTCAGCATCAAACCCGCTTCCTTCCACGGCGAATGGAACTACACCATCACCCCACGACGACCAGACAGGTGACGCGATTATCCGGGCTCAGGCCCTTAGGGAACAGAATCGACCGGACGAGGCTGTCGCATGCTTCCGAAGAGCGCTCGACTTCAACGCTGACGATCCGGGCGCGCATAATGGTCTTGGCAACGCGCTTCTGGATCAGGGGCAGCCGAACGAGGCGGCCGCCTGCTATCGCCGGGCCATCGAGCTCAAGCCGCTTTTCCCGGAGGCGCATAACAATCTGGGCAATGCCCTGAAGGATCAAGGGCTTCTTCACGAAGCCCTGGCGCATTACACGAGGGCACTGGAGATCAAGCCCGATTATTTTGCAGCTTACTCTAACCGATTGTTCGTGCATAACTATTTGGTGCATCAGCCGGTGGCGTTCCTGCGCGAGACGGCCCGGCAGTTCGGCATACTCGCCTCCAGCCGCGTGGTGCACGCCTTCGAGGACGCCTCTACCGGCCGTGAATTTCCATCAGCGGCGCCATTGCGTGTGGGCATGGTGTCGAGCGACCTGTGCAACCATCCTGTCGGCTACTTCCTGGAGGCGCTGCTTGGCGCCGTCGATCCCGCCCGCATCGAGTTCGTGGCTTTCCCGTCCCATCATGTCCAGGACGAGGTGACGGCGCGCATCAAGCCCTACTTCCATGCCTGGACACCAATTCATGCCTTGAGTGACGACGCCGCGGCGCACCTGATCCATGCCAGTGGCGTCCAGGTGCTGCTCGACCTGTCCGGTCACAGCGCGCACAACCGGCTGGCGGTGTTTGCCTGGCGGCCCGCACCGGTACAGGCCAGTTGGCTCGGCTACTTCGCCACCACCGGCGTCGTCGAGATCGACTATATCATCGGCGATCCCAACGTCGCTCCGCCAGGAGAAGCGGGGCACTTCACCGAGACGGTGTGGCGGCTGCCGGAAATCTATTACTGCTTTACCCCGCCAGCGGCGGTGGTGAAAGTATCCGCGCTGCCGGCCCTGTCGAGCGGCCATCTGACCTTCGGCTGCTTCAATAACCTCACCAAGCTCAACGACGCCGTGCTGGCGCTCTGGGCGCGCCTGCTCGACGCCGTTCCCGACAGCCGGCTGATGCTCAAGGCGCCGCAGCTTCGCGACGCGAGTGTCTGCGAGCACACCCGCACGCGCTTCGCCGCATACGGCGTTGCCGAGGATCGCCTGCTGATCGAGCCGCCGTCTTCACGCATCGACTATCTGCGCGCCTACGGCCGCATCGACATCGCTCTCGATCCCTTTCCCTATCCTGGCGGCACCACCAGCTTCGAGGCGCTCTGGGTGGGCGTGCCGGTGCTGACGAGGCGGGGAGACAGCTTCCTCTCCCATGCCGGAGAGACCATCCTGCACAACGCCGGCCTGCCGGACTGGATCGCCGCGGACGACGACGACTACGTCGCCAAGGCTGTCCATTTCGCCCAGAACTTCGATGATCTCGGGAGCCTGCGCGCGCGACTACGCGACCAGGTGCTCGCCTCCCCGCTGTTCGACGCACCGCGCTTTGCCAGACACTTCGAAGCCGCCATGTGGGGCATGTGGGAACAGTCGCGCATGGAGCTCGCACGCTACCTGGACAGTGACAGGCAGAGCGACGAAGCCGAGGTGGAACTGCAGAGCGCACTTCGGACGCATGCCGGTCAGCCGTCGTGAACACACGGCATGTGGCCCCGACATCTCGCCGCTGCTGATAGGGGTTTGTCCGGACGACCAAGGTCTAGGAGATAGCGGCACCCAGCGCTCGACTGGATGATGTCATCGCCTGCTTCAGGCGACACGGCATCGCTGACCAGGGCTGGATGGTGTTGCCTCTGATCTTCTGGTGCGTGTGAACCGCTCCGTGCTGTTATTGCACAGGTCGAGTATCGGGAGCTGAAGACGTCATGCAGGCGATGGTGCTGAAGAAGCTTCGTAATGCTCTCGAATGGACCGATCTCGCCGACCGGCATCCTGGACCGGGCGAGATCCGGATCAAGGTAGGCGCTTGCGGCGTCTGCCGCACCGACCTGCATGTTGTCGACGGCGAACTACCGGAGCCGATGGTGCCGGTCATACCTGGCCACGAGATCGTCGGCCGGATCGACATGATCGGCGCCGGCGTCGCCGGTCTTCGCGTGGGTGAACGCGTCGGCGTGCCTTGGCTCGGTCACACCTGCGGCGTTTGTCCCTACTGCCTTGGCGGTAGCGAGAACCTTTGCGACCAGCCCTTGTTCACAGGCTACACCCGTGATGGTGGCTTCGCGACGACAACCATCGTCGATGCGCGCTATGCGTTTCCACTCGGCGAGGCTGGCGACGATGTGGCGCTGGCTCCCTTGCTCTGTGCCGGCCTGATCGGCTGGCGCTCGCTGAAGATTGCCGGCGAAGGCAAGACGCTCGGACTCTACGGCTTCGGCGCTGCGGCTCATATCGTCGCGCAGGTCGCAAACTGGCAGGGGCGGTCGGTGTTCGCCTTTACGCGGCCAGGCGACGGCGCCGCACAGGCGTTTGCCCAGCGGCTTGGAGCAAGATGGGCCGGCGGCTCCGACGAGATGCCGCCGCAGCAACTCGATGCTGCCATCATTTTTGCAACGGTCGGCGATCTGGTGCCTTTGGCGTTGAAGGCGGTTCGCAAAGGTGGCCGGGTTGTTTGCGCGGGTATCCACATGAGTGACATCCCGAGCTTTCCTTACCGCTTGCTGTGGGAAGAGCGGCAGCTCGTATCGGTGGCAAATCTGACTCGGCAGGATGGCATCGATTTCCTGGGCCTCGCGCCGAAGGTCGGCATCGTGACCGAGACCACGCGCTATCCGCTTGACCAGGCCAATCGGGCGCTTGACGACCTGCGAAATGGCCGCTTCGAAGGTGCCGCGGTTCTGGTGCCCTGATCGCGATCCATCGGATCGTCGCAGGAAGCTCCAGCCGCTACGGGTGTGCTACGGGTGTGGGTCTTGAATGTTCCCGGCCAGGCGCCCCTGAGGCTACATAGCGGCGGGAATTGTTGTAGATTTTCTGATCCTCGGCCTACCTGATCCGCGTTCGCCGCCCGGCGCGTTCTTCGCCGAGATCGGGGCCGGCTTCGAGGCGGTCGATCTTCCGGGCACACGGCTTTGGGCGGAGCCCGGCCGGGCACTGGTAGCCGGCGGCACCTCGGTGGTGATGCAGGCGCAGTTGCGTCGCGGCAACGCGCTCTACGTGAATGACGGGGTCTATGGCAGCCTGTCGGACGCGCCCCGACACCGGGCCTCCGCTTTCCGGTCCGCCTGATCACGATTGAGGCGGATGCGAGCCTGGCGGACCGCCGATGCCCGACCGCCTACGCCCTGTTCGGCTCAACCTGCGAAAATGCCGATGCCATGAAGGGGCCGTTCATGCTGCCGGCCACGGTGGCGGAGGGCGGCTGGATCGAGATCGGCCAGCTCGGTGCCTACGACGCCTGCCTGCGCACGGCCAACGGTTTCGACCGGGCGGTCCTGGTCAAGGTGTGCGATCGGCCGATGCTGCGGGCGCCGGACGACGAAAACTTTGCGCTCGCGGCCACAGTCCGGTCACCATCTCTTCAACAGGCGGGCTAGAGACCCACCTCTGCCGCCCAGGAGATCCTGAGATGAAGCATGTCGCGTTCCCCGGCCGCCTGGTGATGATCGGCTTCGGCAGCATCGGACAGGGCGTGCTGCCCCTGATCCTCCGCCACATCGAGATGTCGGCCGAACAGATCACCATCGTCACCGGTGACCAGCGCGGTGCGGCGGTCGCTGCCGAGTACGGCGTCCGCTTCATCGTCGAGCCGATCACCCGCGAGAACTGCCGTGACCTGCTGCTCCCCCTGCTCGGGGCCGGGGATTTCCTGTTGAACCTTTCGGTGGAGGTCTCGTCGGTGGCGCTGCTGGAGCTGTGCCGCGAGGTCGGTGCACTCTATCAGGATACCTGCGTCGAGCCGTGGGCAGGCGGCTATACCGATCCGTCGCTGACACCTTCCGAGCGCTCGAACTACGCCCTGCGCGAATCCGCCCTGAAGCTGGCCGCACAGCCGCCGCACGGCTCCACCGCGCTGATCACGCACGGCGCCAACCCCGGCCTGGTCTCGCATCTCGTCAAGGAGGCGCTGCTGCACATTGCCGCGGGCACCGAGGTCGGAGAGGCGGAGGCGCCGCAGTCCCGTGCGGGCTGGGCGGCTCTCGCGCATCGCCTCGGCGTGAAGGTCATCCACATCGCCGAGCGCGACACCCAGGTTGCCGACGTCGCCAAGAGCCGCGGGGAGTTCGTCAACACCTGGTCGGTGGACGGCTTCGTGTCGGAAGGCAGCCAGCCAGCCGAGCTGGGCTGGGGCACGCACGAGAAGTCGTGGCCGGCGGACGCGAGCGGCCACAATTTCGGTTCCGGCGCCGCGATCTACCTGGAGCGCCCCGGCGCCGCGACCCGCGTGCGGAGCTGGACGCCGCTGGAGGGTGCTTTCCACGGCTTCCTGATCACGCACAACGAGTCGATCGCGATCGCCGACTACTACACGCACCGAGAGGGCGGCATGGTCGTGTATCGGCCGACCGTGCACTACGCCTATCACCCCTGCGACGACGCCGTGCTGTCGCTGCACGAGCTGGCCGGCAAGAACTGGCAGATGCAGCCCAGGCAGCGGCTGCTGATGGACGAGATCGTATCCGGCACCGACGAGCTGGGGGTGTTGCTGATGGGCCACGCCCGTGGCGCCTACTGGCACGGCTCACACCTCTCGATCGAGGCTGCCCGCGAGCTGGCCCCGCACAACAACGCCACCAGCCTGCAGGTCACGGCGACCGTGCTGGGCGGGCTGGTCTGGGCGATCGAGAACCCGACCATGGGTATCGTCGAGCCGGACGCGATCGATCACGTCCGCATCCTGGAGATCGCACGTCCCTATCTCGGCGAGATCGTCGGCGTGTTCTCGGATTGGACGCCGCTTGCCGATCGCGGCGACCTTTTCCCGGAAGCCCTCGACCACGACAGCCCATGGCAGTTCGGAAACTTCCGGGTCGCGTAGCAGGCAGGAGCAGCATTGCCGCCCCCCGCGCTCACATCGTCAGGGGATGGCGCTCCATGCGCTCGGCGGCCAGACCGTCCTGGCCGAACAGGTGGGTATGGGTCGGCGAGATCGACAGGCGCACCGGCTGATGCAATTTGGTGGCGTCGGCGCCGTCGGTCTGCACGACCAGCAGGGTGCCGTCCTGGAGCTCGACATGCAGCAGCGTCAGGCCGCCCAGCCGCTCGGCGATGAGGGCACGCCCCTGTATGCTGCCGTTCGGATCGATCGTCAGATGCTCCGGCCGGATGCCCATCGTGACCTGGCTGCTGTTGCGGAAGCCGTTCGGGCTCACCGGCGCGGTGACGCTGATGCCTCCGGGTCCAGCGACCGTGACGCCCGCGGCGTCCGCGGCGGTGACGGTGGCGGGCAGCAGGTTCATGCGCGGCGAGCCCATGAACCCGGCCACGAACACGTTGCGCGGATGGTGATACAGCTCGAGCGGCGAGCCGACCTGCTCGATGTTGCCTGCCTGCAGCACGACGATCTTGTCGGCCATCGTCATCGCCTCGACCTGGTCATGGGTGACGTAGATCATGGTGGCGTTGAGCTGCTCGTGCAGGCGCGCCAGCTCGATGCGCATCTGGCCGCGCAGCGAGGCGTCGAGGTTGGACAGCGGCTCGTCGAACAGGAAGATCTTGGGGTTGCGCACGATCGAGCGGCCGATCGCCACGCGCTGCCGCTGGCCGCCGGAGAGCTGGCCGGGCTTGCGGTCGAGGTAGGGTTCGAGCTGCAGGATGCGCGCGGCCTCCGCGACCTTAGCGTTGCGCTCCTCGGCCTTCACGCCGGCCAGCTTGAGCGCGAAGCCCATGTTCTGGCCGACGGTCATGTGCGGATACAGCGCGTAGGACTGGAACACCATGGCGAGACCGCGTTCGGCGGGCCCGACGTCATTGACCCGCCTGCCGTCGATCAGCAGGTCGCCGGCGCTGATCTCCTCCAGGCCGGCGATCATGCGCAGCAGGGTGGATTTGCCGCAGCCGGAGGGGCCGACGAATACCACGAATTCGCGGTCCTCGACGTCGAGGGTGACGCCCTTGATCGCTTCGAGGTTGGCGTAGGTCTTGCGGACGTCGCGCAGTGCCAGATTGGCCATTTGAGTGTTCCGGGTTCCTGGACGTTAGTTGGGCAGAACGGCGCTCATTTGACGGCGCCGAAGGTCAGGCCACGCACGAGCTGACGCTGGCTGAGCCAGCCGAAGATCAGGATCGGCGCGACGGCGAGGGTGGAGGCGGCGGACAGCTTGCCGAAGAACAGTCCTTCCGGCGAGGAGAACGAGGCGATGAAGGCCGTGAGCGGCGCCGCCCTGGAGGAAGTCAGGTTGAGCGACCAGAACGCCTCGTTCCAGCACAGGATGAGCGCCAGCAGGCCGGTGGAGGCGACCCCTGGCAGCGACAGCGGCAGCAGCACGTGGCGCAGCTCGGCCAGGCGACCGGCGCCGTCCATTCGACCGGCTTCCAGGATGTCGCGGGGTACTTCCTTGAAGAAGGTGAACAGCATCCAGACCACGATCGGCAGGTTCATCAGCATGTAGACCAGGATCAGGCCGGTCCGCGTGTCGAGCAGGCCGGTCCCGCGCATCAGCAGGTAGATCGGGATCAGCACACCGACGGGCGGCAGCATCTTGGTCGACAGCATCCAGAGCAGTGTGCCACGGGTGCGATGCGTAGGAAAGAAGGCCATCACATAGGCGGCCGGGATCGCGAACAGCAGCGCCAGCAGCGTGCTGCCTACCGAGATGACCACGCTGTTCATCGCGAACAGCCAGTAGTTCGCGCGACTCTGTACTTCCGCGTAGCTCTCCAGCGTCGGGTGGAAGAACAGGCGGGGCGAGACCGCCTCCAGCTCACTCTTGAAGCTGGTCAGGATCATCCAGAAGATCGGAAAGAACATCACGATGGCGATGCCCCAGCCCAGGATCGTCAGGAACACCTTGCTCGCGAGGCTGCTGCGCATCTCTAGACCTCCAGATTGCGCGCGATCGAGCGCACCAGGAAGAAGGCGACGATGTTGGCCAGCACGATGGCGATCACGCCGCCGGCAGAGCCGCCGCCGACGTCGAACTGCAGCAGCGCGCGGGCATAGATCAGGAAGGCCAAGTTGGTGGTGGCGACGCCGGGACCGCCCGCCGTGGTGACGGCGATCTCGGCGAAGATGGTGAGCAGGAAGATCGTCTCGATCATCACCACCACGCCAATGGCGCGGCGCAGATGCGGCAGCGTGATATAGAAGAAGCTCGCGATCGGACCGGCACCGTCCATGCGGGCCGCCTCGCGCTGCTCATGGTCGAGCGACTGCACCGCCGTCAGCAGGATAAGCACCGCGAACGGCAGCCACTCCCACGAAACGATGCCGACGATCGTCAGCAAGGGCACCTGCGAGAACCAGTCGATCGGATTGAGGCCGACCGACCGCAGCACGGACGACACCACACCGTAGATCGGGTGGAGCATCAGGTTCTTCCAGACCAGTGCGGTCACCGTCGGCATGACGAAGAACGGCGCGATCACCAGCAGGCGGGCGATGGCCCGGCCAGGGAACTCCTGATCGTAAAGCACGGCCAGCAGGGTGCCGCCGCAGACCGTGATCACCAGCGTGCCGCCGACCAGGATCAGGGTGTTGATCAGGGAAGCCCAGAAATCCGGGTCGGTCACCAGGTAGCGATAGTTGTCGAGGCCCGCGAATCCGGTCTGGGTCGGATCGACCAGGTTGTAGTGTCTGAAGGAAAACCAGAGCGTCATCACCAGCGGGATGATCGACCATGCCAGCAGTATCAGGACGGAGGGCGCGATCAACGGCATCGTGACGCCGTTGCGGCTTGATCGCCTCCGCGTCGTTGGACTCGCAGCTATCGCCTGCGACATCGCTCTCGCTCCTCTTTTGGCGAATCGAAACGGATCTTTCTGAAACGAAAAACCGAGGCGGGTCGGACCCGCCTCGGTCTCGATGTTCAGCTCAGATCAGAAGAGTTCGATCACGCTCTTGAAGCCGAGTAGGGCGGCGTCGGGCAGGTTCTTCTGCGCGTTCGGACGGATGAAGTACTGGAAGTCCGGTGCGAACGTGACGCCGCGGAACACGTGGATCTGGTAGTTCAGTTCGAAGTTTATCGTGTGGGTCTGCGGGCCGGGCTGGATCGGCGCATTTATGAAGCCACCCGTGAGCGGTAGCCCGAGTTCCTGCTCGAGCCGCTGGGTGTTGGTGAGGTTGCTCGGCACCTGGGTATAGGCGAACAGCACGCCGATGGTGTCGAACGGACGCGCCTTCCAGAAGTCACGGTCGATGGCGGAGAAGATGTATTCCTCGCCGCGGGTCGAGTAGCGGTGATCGTTGTGGACATAGTCCGCTTTCGCGATGATGCCGTCCGTGGCGCCAGGACCCTGACGCAGCAGCATCTGGTCAATCGACGCCCAGGCCTGCGATCCACCCTTGCGTACGTTCGGGTTCTGAGCGCTCAGCCCGAAGGTGGTGTGGTTGTTGTTGTCGTAGGAAGCGCCGATCTTGTAATGGCCGGGCAGCTTGTCGGCACCGAAGGTCGGCTCCCAGCCAAGCTCCGCCGGGAAGAACTCGCCGTTGATGTGCGAGGAGCTCAGGTGGAAGCCGGAGCGGTAGCCGTTGGTGGCGTTGTAGATGTTGTCCTCGGTGAAGAAGATGCCCGATTGGACATAGACTTGACTGACCGGTCGCACGCGCAGGCGGAAGGCCCAGTTGGCGTCGGGGTAGGACGAGTTGGAAACGTTGTCGCCGATGGCCTTTGGATTTCCGCACAGTGAGTTCTGCTGGAAGTTGCAGTTCAACGGCGAGGCGTCGAAATCGTTCTGTGACGGGAAGCGTCCGAACGCGAAGGCGACCCTGCCGTGCGCGACCGTTTCTTCGCCGTAGAAGAACACCAGATGGATCGCGACGTTGCCGCCCGCGCCGTAGATTTCCTGCGACGGGTTCAGGTTGTCGCCGAAGATCGGGCTCGTCGGGATGCCGTAGCGTCCGACCGCCACCGCATGGGTCTCGAAGCCGTGCAGGCCGGCCAGTGTGTCCCAGTCCTGATCCCACTCCAGGCCGTACTGGCCGGCGTTCGCGGAGCCCTTCCGGGGTCCGCTGATGATGCCGTCGAACTCGTCGACGTTGCTGAGCAGGACGGCGGTGCCGTATTTCGCCAGCGCCACGTTCACCTGCGGAACCAGGGCTTCCGGCGCCGGAAGCGGGGGCGCACCGAAATCCGAGCCTGGCGCATTGGAGAGCTTCTGACTGGCGAACGTGCCCTGGGCGGTGTCGGGGGTCTGGGCGAAAGCCGCTCCCGAAGCAAAGCCCAGAATGGCACCAGCCATGAGCAGCGATTGGCGGCGCGCACGCCACGCGAAGCGGGGATTTCCCCCGTGTGGACCCGACATTTTTTCCCTCCGAACGCTTCTTGAAGTCTTGCTTTACCCGGCGGCCAAATCATTCGTGGCGGTCCTGCAACACCATGCAGGGAACTAGCTAGGCGGGGGTTGACCCATCCCTCGCAGGAATGATGATCCGCCCCGTTGCTGAACCGCCGCGATCGATCCGATCACTATCCTTCCCAATCCCACGAGACGGCGCCGACGTCAAGTTAAGTAATTCATCGGGAATTAATTAAACGGCCTTTCCTGATCGACGCCAAGGTGCGATCAGAGAGGATGATCGGCGCCAAGACCGGCGAGCGAGCGTCCTCCATGAGCATGCAACTGCATCCCAGCGCGATCAGGTCGAGCACGATCAGGCAGGGCAGCAACTCGACTGCCGTGCGGCATTTCAACGAGCGTCGCCTGCTGACCGTGTTGCGGCGACTCGGTGAGGCGTCGAAGGCCGATCTCGCGCGGCATCTCAACCTCACCCAGAACACGGCGGGCCAGATCGTGCGCGTGCTCGAGCAGCAGGGACTGGTCGCCAGCACGGGGCGCCGCATGGGACAGCGCGGCCAGCCGGCGACTTTGCTGCATCTCGATCCCGATGGAGCCTACTCGCTGGGGATCAAGCTCGGGCGCCGCTCGGTCGATGCGCTGCTGGTCGACTTCACCGGCGGCATCCTCAAGAGCCGGCGTTACGAGTGCCTGTTCCCGAAACCCGACCAGGCCCTGAAGCTGGTGCTGCGCGGCATCAACGAGATCAGGCGTGCGTTGCCGCAGGCGCGGCGCAACCGCCTGATCGGCGTCGGCCTGGCACTGCCCACCGACCTCGATTGCTGGCGTAGCGAACTGGATGCTCCGGCCGACACCTGCCGGGCCTGGCAGGGCTACGACATCACCGAACATCTGCGTGCAGCACTCGATATACCGTTATTGTCCGAAAATGACTGCACCGCCGCCGCCGTCGCCGAGCTGTTCCATGGTCACGGACGCGAGCTGGACGACTTCGCCTGCGTCTACATCAACAGCTCGATCGGCGGGGGTATCGTGCTCGACGGCGACTACCGCCGAGGCGTCAACGGCAATGCCGGGGACATCGGGCTGATCCCGGTGCCGCCGTCGGGGCTGAGGCGCGCCGGCGGGCCGACCGAGCCGTCCACCGGAAGCCTCGCCGGGGGCGGCGCGATCCTGCTCGATCGCGCTTCCGGCGGGTCGCTGATCCGCCACCTGCGCGCCAACGGCATTGCCATCGTGCGTGCGGTCGACCTGCACGGGGTGATGCGCAGCCATGGCGACGTCGTCGCGGAGTGGCTGCAGGACTGCGCCGAAGCCCTGGTGGTGCCGTTGTTGTCGATCGCCAGCCTGCTCGACGTGCAGGCGATCATCCTCGACGGCAACCTGCCCAAGGCGCTGATCGAGGCCCTGCTGTTGCGCCTGCAGCCGCTGCTGGCAGCCGCGACTCCGGCGTCACGACGGCTTCCCGAACTGCGCCTCGGCAGCAGCGGCAACCATGCGGCAGCACTCGGCGCGGCGTTGCTGCCGCTGCACTTCAGGCATGCCCAGGCCAGCGTCGCCGCCACCACGTCGTACGATGGAAGTGCTGTCCTGCAGGACGCACGATGACGGCGTCGTGCCGGACAGGATGGGCGAAGCGGTGCCCGGGCGTCGGCCCCTACAGCAGGGCGACCAGTTCGAGCACGATTCCGATCACGCCCGCGAACCAGGCCAGGGAGCGCACCACCGGTATCCCGGCCGCGTAGAGCGGGACGTAGATCGCCCTCGCGATGACATAGAGCCAGGCGCCGGCGAGCGTCGTGCCGTCGGTGCGGCCGAGCATGACCGCGGCGAGCACGGCCGCGGCGAAGATCGGGAAGGTTTCGAGGAAATTGGCCATCGCGCGCTGCAGGCGGGCAGCCAGTCCGTGTATCTGGCGCGGCTCGTCGCGCGATCCGCTGGCCCAGGCGAACCCGCGCTGCCGCTGCGATACGGTGGCCGCCCAGCAGAGCTGCAGCAACCCGATCAGCGCAGCGACTCCAAGCAGGCGAAGCTCGGCCTGACCTGCGATAAGTGATCCTGGCGTCATGCTTGATGAACCCGTCGAATGGTGGTGGGGCCGAACCGCGGCGGGCCGGTGTCGCTCGATGATAATATGCGGCACCGCAACGTGCAGCATCGCGGCGCGCGTGAGGAGACCTCGCGGCTGGAGCAACGCGACAAAGGATGCGATCGTTCGCTTCCGAAACCACGGATGATGCGGCATGACCGTCCTACCACGCCGACGCCTGAAGGTTGTGCGGTCCAAGGCTGGGTGGTCCAAGGCTGGGTGGTCCAAGGCTGGGTGGTCCAAGGCTGGGTGGTCCAAGGCTGGGTGGTCCAAGGCTGGGTGGTCCAAAGCTGGGCGGGTCGGCCTGCTGCTGTCCGCCTCGCTCGGGGTCGCGCGTTGCGCCGAACCACCGCCTGTCGCACCGGTACCGACGATCGCGAGCAAGGCCGCCCCGGCACCGGCCAGCCTGCCACCGGCCAGCCCGCCTGCCGCGGCATCGGGCGTGGCCGCCGGACCGGATGCGGACGGCAAGCCGGTCCTGTTCAACGATCCGCCGGCGCGGCCGGACACCCCGCTCTGCGGACGGCAGGCGCAGGAGGCCAACGCGATCGGTGCCGGGCTGCAGGGATCGCGCGTCGCGGCCAGCGGCATCTGTGCCGGTTTCGCCTGCTACGACCCGCTCACCGCGACCTACATCGGCGCCGACGGCTACCGTCACGTCTGTCGCTGAGCACAGCCGGCGCTGAGTTGATGCAGGTTCCGCGGATCTCCACATGCCGGATGGGCCTGATCGGACGCGCGGCCTTTACGGCGTCCCGGCCTTGGCTGCATCCTGCCTGCCATCATTCGGAGAGATCAGCATGTATCGCCCCGCACCGGCTGGCTTCGACGCTCCCGGCGACAGGTTCGCCGGGCCACGCCCGGGCGCTGCACAGGCAGCCCGGCGCCTCGCCCGCCTGCGCCGCCTTGCCTGGCTCCTGGATGGCGCCTTCCGGTTGCCCGGCAGCAAGTTCCGCTTCGGCCTGAACAGCCTGATCAGCCTGCCACCGGTGGCGGGCGATGCCCTGCTGGGCGCGATCTCGCTCTACATCGTCTATGAGGGCTACCGGCTGGGCGTCCCGCGCGGCGACATCGCCCGCATGGTCGGCAACGTGGCCATCGAGACCGCCGTCGGCACGATCCCCGTGGCTGGCGACCTGTTCGATGTCGCCTTCAAGGCCAACCTGCGAAACCTCGCCATCATCGATCGGTATGTCAACGGTCACGGCTGACGGGATCAGCGGTGAATCAGGCGGCGAACGCGGGCAGTTCATCCTCGTGCAGCAGATCGACCCCCACGCGTGCTGCGAGATGCCTGGCACTGGGCGTATAGCCGCCGTTCGAGACGATCACCGCCATGTCGGCCTGCTCCCGCTCACGGGCCATGCAGGCCTCCTCGACCGCCTGTTCATCCACCGGGATGGTCCCAGGCAGGCAGTGCAGCACCATCAACCGGCCGCCGCGCTGCGCGACCACGCTCGCATGACGCCGACCGGATACCGGCTGGATGCTGGCCTGCCAGCCCACCTTGCGCAGCAGGCGGGCGCACTGGTCCCGTCTTCCGGCCTCCGCCTCAGGTGGCCATGCGGCGACGGACTGCGGACCGGCCGGCCGCAACTCGCCCTGGATGGCGGCTGTCGGCGCTGAGCGATCCACCGCGACACGTGCGGGTGCCGGCTCACGGATCGGCTGCGGCGTCCGGACGGCTGGTTCCGGCGGCACTTCCCGAAACATCGGCGGCATCGGCTCGCGGAGCGGTTCGGCTTCCGGTCGTTGCCGCAACCAGTTGGGCCGCAACCAGTTGGGCCGCGGCCGATCGGGCGACCGCCGGAGCAGCACGAGCACCAGCAGCACGAGCATCGCGAGCAGCAACGTGACCAGCATGATGGCAATCACGAAGCCGACCTCGTAGCTGCGCTCGACGGCCAGGGAATCGGGCGTCGGCGGGGGAATTCGCGGACGGTATCGCGCCGCATCGGCAGGGCGCGCGGGTGTTGGCACCAATGCGGGCCCGCCAGGCGGCGTGGGTGCCGTGGGGCCGACCGTGGATGCGCCCGGCGATGACGGGACCGGCAGCGGGGGCAGTGGCTCCACGCGGATCTGGACGCCGGGACTGCCCGCGGCCGGTGCGGACCGAGCGGGCATCTCGTGCGGCGGGCCATTCATCGGCTTCGGGATGGATTGGCCCCGCGAGACGCCGGCCTCGTCCACGCCGCCCACGATGGCCGCAGCCGCGTCCGCACGGAAGTACAGCGGCGGCACGCCCGGTTCGGGCGGCCTCCTGCGCATGATCACCAGGCTGCCGACGCTGTAGAGGCGCTCCCAGTGCTCGCCCGGCCGGATGGTGAAGCAACGGCCGCGCCGCCGCACGCTGGCGCGCCACCTGGCGCCATGGTGCCCGGACCTGACCGGGTCGGTCAGCAGGATGGTGGCCCTGGGATCGACACAGGCGATCACAGACTGGCCGGCTCCGGCAGCCGATGCGGTCGCGGTCGTCCGCAGCAGCGCGGCCGGCTGCAGCAGAAGCGGCAACGTCAGGGCGACGATGACAGGCAGGCGGTGCCGCAGCGGCGCCCAGGGCAGTTTCGCAGGGGACGGCGGAGGCAATGTCGCACGGGGCCGCATGCTGTCAGGCTGGCATCAGTTCGATTGAAACCGTCTCGCGATACCGGCTGATTGCCATATCGGCCCGTAGCCTTGTCAAGCGGCGCATGGACGGGCGGATCGCGCCGGGGCGTCTATGCCGCCACCGTATCGGCTTCGGTCTCGATCGCGGGATCGACCAGATCGAAGAAGGGCTGGCGGTCGACGGTGAAGAACGGGCTGTAGAACGGGTCGCGCTCGAAGAACGGCTTGCCGCCCCAGCGCTGCTTCATCACCTGCGTCTCGCGGAAGAAGCGCGCCTCATGCTCCGGCCGGTCATCGCTGCCGCGCGAGAGGCTCTCGTGATGGGCGGCGATGAACTCGGCGCACCAGACGATCCGCCAGCCGGCCTGGCGCACCTTCATGCACAGATCAACATCGTTGTAGGCCACCTTGAGATCGACCTCGTCGAACCCGCCCACCGCGCGGAACACGCTGGTGCGTATCAGCATGCCGGCGGCGGTCACCGCGCTGATCTCGTGGCTGAGCATGGCGCGGCCGACATAGCCGTAGTCGGTGTCTGGCGCGCCGCGATGGACGTGGGCGGCGATGCCCTCGGGACCGATCACCACGCCGGCGTGCTGGATGGTCTCGTTCGCATACAGGAACTTGCCGCCGACCACGGCGATGTCGTCGGACAGGCCGGTCTCGCCGATGATCGTCGAGAGCCATGACGGATCGGCGAGGAACACGTCGTTGTTCATGAAGAACAGGAAATCCGCGCTGCTTTCCGCGGCGGCGAGGTTGTTCAGCCGGGAATAGTTGAACTCCTCCTCGACGGTCATGACGCGGACCTGCGGCAGCTTGCGCACCCGCTTGATGAAGGTCTGCGCCTCGATCGTCAGCGACCAGTTATCGACCAGGATGACATCGTAATTCTTGTAGGCGGTGTTGGCCAGCAGCGCGTCCAGGCAATGCTGCGTGGTCTCGATCTGGTCCTTGAACGGTATGATGACGGTGACGCTCGGCTGCGCACGGTCGAGCCACCTGATGCCGTACAGCGTCAGGCCGCGGATCGCGCTGACCTCCGCCTTGATCCCGCGCCGTTTCAGGTGATCCGAGACGCAGCGCACGCCGGCGTCGATCGCGTAGCCCTTGTTGGACACGTCGACGGCGGTCGAGTTCGGCGTCTTGCGCCAGTGATACAGCACTTCGGCGACATGGTGGATCTCGCGCGCCGCCACCGCCTCGGACAACCGCAGGATCAGGTCATGATCCTGCGCGCCGTCATATTCCGGGCGCAGCTTGCCGACCTGGGCCAGCGTCCTGGCCTCGACGAAGAGCAGGTGGCAGACGTAGTTGCAGCCGAGGACGTAACGGTAGTTCCAGTCCGGCTTCAGGTTGGGCTCCAGGAAGTAGCCGGCCTGGTCGATCTTGTCCTCGTCGGAATAGAGGATGCGCGCGCCGGTCGCCTGCGCCGCGTCCACCATCATCTCGATGGCCACGTCGACGAGCAGGTCGTCGTGATCGAAGAACGCCACCCACTCGCCGCGCACCGCTTCCATGCCTGCGTTGGTGGCACCGCTGATGCCGAGGTTCTTTTTCAGCGTGATGCAGCGGATGCGCGCATCGGCCGCGCAGTAGGCGGCGATGCGCCGCGCGACCTCGGGCGACTTGGCGCCGTCATCGACGATGATCAGCTCCCAGTTCTCGTAGGTCTGGGCGATGACGGAATCTACCGCGGCGGCGAAATCCGACATCATCGGCTTGTAGGTCGGGCACAGGATGCTCACCAGCGGCCGGGCCACGACGGCGGCATCCGGGCCGGTCAGCAGCGACCGCCGTCGCCGCCCGGACGACACGCGTGCGCGCAGCCGATCGTAGTAGCGGCGCGCCCAGCGGTCATAATCGCCCAGGTTGTAGGTCGGCGTCGGCACCAGGTCGGAGACGCTGGTGCGCAGGGCAGTGATCTCGCGATACAGCCGGTCGACCGTCTCGTTGACCACCAGCAGCCGTTCCTCGAGCGCGTCGTCGACCATGGTGGTGGCCAGCGGGCTGCCGGACAACTCGTGGTCGTCGGGCGTGACGATGAAACGAAAGGTCTGCATGCCGCCCTTGCGGAACTGCCGCGGCAGGATGATTTCGAAGCCGCAATTCGGATCGCCGCCCAGGGCCGCCGCAACGTCGCCGCGATAGCGGTCCGCCTTCACCTGCACCACGCGGTTGCCGTTCGCGGTCAGCAGGATATGGCAGCTGCCCAGGCGCTCGCGAGTCGCGAGGTCGATCCGCTGCACCCAGCCGCGCAATGCGCCCTGCTTCATCCCGTCGATGAAGCTCTGGAACTCGTAATGGCGGTGCAGGACGAACTCGCACTCTTCCGCGAACTCGTCCGGACGCATCGGATCGATCAGCGGCACGATGCTTCGGTCCACGAAGCGAAACGACAGCGCGTGCATCTCGCCGTCGATGAAGCTGTCCGGGATGGTGAAGCGGAAGCCCAGCCGCCCGGTCGGATGGCCGAGGGCGGCCTGCACGTCCTCGCGCATGTCGTCGCAGAGGACGTTTCCGACCTCCTGGCGATCGATCAGCACGTGCAGGCGCACCGGTATGTCGGTCTGGCGGACGTCGATCGCCCAGCCGCGCGCCTCGCCGTCCTTGAAGGCGTCGAAATAGCCCAGGAACGGCCGTACGGCGCTTTGCACGGCACCCCTTGAGCTGGTCATCGTTTCGATCCCATGCAGCGCCGCCCTGATCGGTGACGCGAACCCGGCCACCCCTTGGCTATATCACAGCTTTGCTACCGGCCAACAAAAGGTCGCGTCGCCACTCGTGTTTTCGTTGCGCTCGAGGAGGGCCGATCGTTTCGTGCCGCGTGTGCAGGAGGGCGCGATGCTATGGCCGGATCAGCGGGATCCTGGCCGTCAGCGCACGCCTCGCCGCCGCGGCGTCGCGGGCCAGGGCGAGCATGCCCGGGATCTGCACGGGTCCGCGCAACAGCGAGACCAGGATCGTCGGGAAGGCGAGACGCCCGTCCGGCTTCAGCGCGGCCATCGCCGCCGGCGGCAGGTCCCGCCCCGCCGGATCGCAGATCGCGCGCAGGACCGCGAAGGGCAACCGCGCCGCCTGCGCCGCCTGCGCCACCACGCCGCTCTCCATGTCGAGCGCCGTGCACAGGCTCGCGACATGCAGGGCGTTCTTCTCGGCAGCCGTGGCGACGACGATGTCGCTGTGCAGCAGTCCGCCCGGGGTCATCCCGCCCAGACGCGCGCAGAGCGCCAGGTCGGGGAAATAGTCGCGACCATCGACGACGACGCGAGACGGCACCAGTACATCGCCCGCGCGGACCGCCGGGTCGAGGCCGCCCGCCAGGCCGAAGCTGACGAGGCGGCTCGCACCGTCGCGGATCAGCCGCAAGACCGCCTCGCGGGCGCCTTGCACGGTCGCTCCGCTGATCGCGACCGCGCCGTCGAGCGGCCGCAACAATGCCGCCTCGGCCTGCATGCCGACGACGAAGCCGATCGTCACGGAACCGGATGACCGGGGCGGAACCGGCTCGGACCGCCTGTCGGCACCGGTGAGAATGCGCGACGAAGACACGGTCCAAGGCGGCGTCCGGAACCGGCCGGCCCGAAGCGGGCCCTAGAAGCCATACGCAACGCGCCGGCTGTTGCCCTGGCCCAGGTTGCGATAACGCGCCAGCGCCATCAGCGGAAAGAACATCCGGTAGCCGTGATAGCGCAGGTAGAACACCTTCGGAAAGCCGACGGCATTATAGGGAAGCTCCTCCCACTCGCCGCCCCGGTCCTGGGTGCGGACCAGGTAGGCGACGCCGCGCACGGTGGCTGGATGCTCGCGCTGGCCAGCCGCCATCAGCCCGAGCAGCGCCCAGGCGGTCTGCGACGGCAGGCTCTCCTTATACTGTCCGGGTGTGGCGCCCTCGAAGCTGGCGCAGTCCTCGCCCCAGCCGCCATCGTCACGCTGCACCGAGACCAGCCAGTCCACCGCGTGTCGAACGGCTGGGTCCTCCGGACCGATCCCAGCGGCGTTCAGCGCGCAGAGCACCGACCAGGTGCCATAGATGTAGTTGGTGCCCCAGCGGCCGAACCAGCTGCCGTCCGCTTCCTGCTCGCGGCGCAGGTAGTCGATCCCGCGCGCGATCACCGACTGGTCCTGCGGCAGGCCGACCTGGGCCAGAAAGGAAATGCAGCGCGCCGCCACGTCCGCGGTCGGGCTGTCCAGCAGGGCGCCGTGATCGGCGAACGGGATGTGGTTGAGGATGTCATGGTTGTTGTCGACGTCGAAGGCGCCCCAGCCGCCGTTGCTGCTCTGCATGCCAACCACCCAGGCACGGGCGCGTTCGACCGCCTCCGCGTTCGCCACGCTGCCGGTCGCGACATCCTGGCGATGCAGCAGCATGGCGACCACGGCGGTGTCGTCCACATCCGGATAGAAGTCGTTGCGATACTGGAATGCCCAGCCGCCCGGGGCGAGATCGGGCCGCTGCACCGCCCAGTCGCCCTTCACGTCGAGCACCTGGCGGCCGCGCAGCCAGGATGCCGCGGCGCGCAGCCTGTAGTCGGTCCGGCTGGAGCCGCCGCCGAGGCTGGCGACCGCACGCTCGGCCTGGCCCGAGGCGACCTCGATCATGGCATGACCGGCCAGGCCGGTGTCCCAGATCGGCGATACGCAGGGCTGGCAATAGCTTTCGTCGCCGTGATCGACCAACAGGTTGCGTATCGAGCGCCAGGCGATCGCGGGGTTCGGCTGGTCGGCCGGCACGCCCAGCACGTCGTACATCATGACGCTGTTGGCCATCGCCGGGTAGATCGCGCCGAGCCCGTCCTCGCCGTTCAGCCGCTGCTCGACGAAGCTGACCGCGCGGCGGATGGCGCGGCGGCGCAGCGGACCGGGCGTGAGCGGGTCCAACACGCGCAGCACGGTGTCGACCTGCTTGAACACCCAGCCCCAGGCCGAGCGGTGCGGCACCCGGTTCCAGTCCCGCACCTGCTCGGGCGGGGTCACGAACAGCTCGCGGATGCTCACGCCGTGCGGGTTGCGCGCGCGAGGCTTATATGTGGCCAGCACCAGCAGCGGCGCCACCACGATGCGCGACCAGTACGACATGTTCCATATGTTGAAGAAGAACCAGCGCGGCAGCAGCATCAGCTCGATCGGCATCATCGGCGTACCTCGCCAGGGGATCTGACCGAACAGGGCAAGCTGGAAGCGGGTGAACACGTTGGCCCGCTCCGCTCCGCCCAGGGCCAGGATCGCCTCGCGAGCCCGGCGCATGTGCGGGGCGTCGGAATCGTCGCCGACCGCCTTGAGCGCAAAATAGGCTTTCACGCTGGCGGAGAGATCGATGCGGCCGTCGTGATAGAGCGGCCAGCCGCCATGCGCGCCCTGGATGCGGCGCAGGTAGCGGCCCAGCCGCACCTGCAAGGGGGCGTCGATCCGGTCGAGAAAGTGTTCGAGCAGGATGTATTCCGCCGGGATCGTGGCGTCCGCTTCCAGTTCGAACACCCAGTGCCCGTCACTGCCCTGCCGATCCGCGAGAGCTGCCTCGGCGGTCTTGATCACCTGATGAAGCTCGGACTCGCAGAGAGCGACGTCTGGCGTCGTCAGCATGGTTCCGGGAACAGAATGCAATGTGACGAGGAGGGCCACGGGCGCGGTGGGGCTGGGGAATCAATCAACTGCTCTCGCTCCCCTTCCCGGTCAGGATGCTGCCAGCAGCCTGGCTGCGGTCGAGCCCGACCTGATCGCACCTTCAATGGTGGCCGGCAAGCCTGTGGCGGTCCAGTCGCCTGCCAGCACGAGATTCTTCAGGGCAGTGCGACATCCTGGCCGCAGTGCCTCCTGCGCCACCGTGGCGGAGAAGGTGGCCCGCTTCTCGCGCAGCACGCGGTAGGCCGGAGGCTGTTCGGGCAGGGTCGCCCGGGGCGCGAGCCAAGGCTGCAGGGTGCGGCGCAACTCGTCCCAGACCTGGACCGCCAGCCCATCATTGTCCCGCGTTGCCAGATGGTTGGCGGCACTGATCGTCACCGAGATCACTTCGGGCTTGACGAACGCCCACTCCGCGACGCCGCCGACGATGCCCACGAAGCCGGCCTGCGCCAGGTCGCCGGCGAGGCGTTCCTGCAGGGCGATCCGATAGTGCAGGTTCACGATGCTCTCGAACTGGTCCGGCAGCGTGAGCGCCGGCAGCACGCCGCCGGCGAGTTCGGCCGCGACCGGCGCCGGCACTGCGAGCACGACCTGGTCGTCCTGCCCGAGCACCTGTTCGCCATCCGCGAGCACCAGCGCGCGCAGGCGAGCGCCCTCCGCGCGCAGCGCCAGCACGCGGCAGCTGGTGCGGATCTCGGCGCCCAGGCTTCGCAGCCGCGCCAGCGCCGGGTCGACGAAGCTCTCCGAGAGGCCCTGCACCGGGAACCGCGGCAGGCAGGCATTCCCGCCCTTGGCCAATGACTCGCGCATCATCGAGGCCATCAGCGCGGCGCTGCCGGCCTCCGGCTGGGTGTTGAGCACGGCGATCGACAGCGGGATCAGCAGCCGCTCGGCGAGCGGCCCCGGCACCAGACAGTCCGACACGCTGGCACCGCTTCGCGCACGCAGCATGCGCACCAGCGACAGCAGCTCGCGCAGGCGCATCCCCGGCACGCAGCGCCTGCGATCGAACACCCACCAGGGGATACGGCCGCGCGACAGCCGCAGCGTCCAGTGCAGCCCGGCCTTCAGGTCGACGAACGGGAACATCGGCGTGGCCGGCCCGCTCACGGTGTCGCCGGCGCCGATCCGGTCGAGGAAGCCGAAGGTGGCATGGTTCGCCGACAGCAGCAGGTGGTTGCCGTTGTCGATTCGGCAGCCGAGCTGGCGGTCCACGTAGGAGCGGGCGCGGCCGCCGCAAGCCGGGCCGGCCTCGAACAGGCGCACGCGTCGTCCGGCCTCCGCCAAGTCCAGGGCCGCCGACAATCCCGCCAGGCCGCCGCCGAGGACGTGGACGGTCCCGCAAGACGGTCCACCCGAGACGGGCGTCCCGGCTACCGGTCCGCGCGTGACGGCGTTCATCGGATCGCCTGCAACGCGATCAGGGCCTTGCGCCAGGCCGGCACGCTGACCCGCCGCGACGGATCGCGCCAGCCGGCGCGCTCCTGCGCCCCCAGGATCGCCGCGTAGCTCGCCGCCATCAGCCGCGCCGGGCGCATCGCGGCGCGGTCGCAGCGCGCCATCGCCCCCCGCGCCGCGCGGAAATGCACCCGCGCCAACGCAGCCATCGCGCGGCAGGCCACTTCCAGCCGCGGCGACGCCAGGGCGGCGGCCGGCACTAGCGGCACGCCCGCCTCGCGCAGCCGCTCGCGCGGCAGGTAGAGCCGACCGCGCTCGGCATCCTCGCCCAGGTCGCGCAGTATGTTGGTGATCTGCAGGGCGCGCCCGAGATGGTGCGCCACCTGGTCCGCGTCACCCGAGGCGTCGCCGAAGGCGCGCACCGAGAGACGGCCGACCGCGCTGGCGACCCGGTCTATATACAGGTCGAGGTCAGCCTCCGCGGGCGCCACGATCACCTGCTCCGCGTCCATCTGCATGCCGTCGATCACCGCCTCGAAATCCTCGGCGCGCAGGTTGTAGCGCTCGATCGCGGCCAGCAGCACCCGGTCCAACCCGTCATGCGGGCCTCCCGATGCAGCGCCGGCATAGAGGCCTGCAATGCGCGCGCGCCACTGCGCGAGACGCGGCAGCTTGCCTGCGAACGGTCCCGGCTCGTCCGCCACGTCATCGACCAGGCGGCAGAACGCGTAGATCGCATACATCGCATAGCGCCGGTCCGGCGGCAGCACGCGCATCCCGCGCGCGAACGAGGTGCCGGAACGCCTGACGATGCCCTCGACCAGAGCGAGGTCGGCGGGATCGCATCCGAGCGGGGTCGCGGACATCAGCCTTGCTTCCAGGCCCGGGCCGCGCCGAGCAGGCTGCGCGCCACGTCCACGCGGCGCAGCTTCACCCGTCCGGCCAACGGGTCCTCCCGGCGCAGGCGAGCTGCCAGCCGGTGCGAAAGCCCCACGATCACGGCGGCTTCCAGGCGCATGCGGCGGTCGGCGACCCGTACCGGGAGCTCGACTGCGTGCCGGTTCAGCCGGTCCACCTCGTCCAGCAGCCGGTCGAGCACACGGCGCAGTCCGGGCCGGGTGCGGCTCTCGTGCAGCACGCCGGCATCGAGGCCCTCCCGTGCCAGCCAGGGCTGCGGGATGTAGCAGCGATCCAGCGTCGCGAGGTCGTCCGCACAATCCTGCAGGTGGTTGAGCACCTGCAGCGCGGTGCAGAGCGCGTTCGAGGCAGGAAGGCTGGTGCCGTCTTCGCCGTGCAAGGCGAGCAGGTAGCGGCCGACCGGGTTGGCGGAAGTGCTGCAATAATCCGCCAGCTCCTCCCAGCTCTCGTAGCGATGCTTCACCGCATCCTGCCGGAACGCCACGGTCAGGTCGGTCGCCGTCGCCGGATCGATGGCGGTGACCGCCAGCGACGCACGCAGCCGCCGCGCGTGCGCGACCTCGTCGGGGTGCAGGCCGGAGCCGTGCGGCTGGCCCAGCAGGACCGCCTGCATGGCGTCCAGCCGTGCGATCTTGGTCTGCGGCGGCAGCAGGTTGTTGTCGGCGATGTCGTCGATGGCGCGCGCGAAGCCGTAATAGGCGTGCACGTGCGGCCGGAGTTCTGCCCGGATCAGGCGCGAGCCGACCGGGAAGTTCTCGTCGGCGCGGTTCTTGCCCGATGCGACTTCAGGGCCCGGTGCGACGTCGGGTGCCGGCGGAGCGGGAGGCGAGAGATCGTTCATGGTCCGGACTGATCCCCCTGCCGATAGGCGCGCTGCTTCCAGACTACGCCGCGTCCGCGATGATGATCCACCGCCGAGCCGATCGTCGCTGCCGTGTAGAACACCGCCACCGCCGGCAGCAACAGCGCCCAGGCCGGGGAAAGACGGAAACGGCGCAGCGTCGGCAGGAAGGACAGGGTGGCGATGATCCACGCGGGGAGCCCGCACAGCCGGCCCAGGCCCTGTCCGAACAGGGCAGCCAGCGGCGGCACCATCCAGATCAGGACCATGCCCAGCACGGTGCCGGCCAGCAGCGCGGGCGAGAAACGAAGCTGCACGTAGGCGGTGCGTGCCACCATGCGCCAGACGTCCGCGGCATGCGGGTAGGGCCGGATCGACCGCGCCAGCAGGCTGTGGCCGAGCCAGATCGCGCCGCCGCTGCGCTTGACCCGCTGCGCCAGCGCGACGTCGTCGATCAGGGCGCCGCGCAGGCTCTCGATGCCGCCGATCCGGTCCAGCGCCGAGGCGCGGATCAGGATGGTGCCACCCGCCGCGGCGGCCGTGCGGTGAGCGGGCCGGTTGACCTGCGCGAAGGGATAGAGGAGCTGGAAGAAATACACGAAGGCCGGCACCAGCGCGCGCTCGGCCGAACTTTCCGTGTTGAGCGCGACCATCTCCGACACCTGGTCCAGGCCGTCGCGCAGCAGCTTGGCCACCAGGGTCGCCACATGCCTCGGCTCATGCACGATGTCCGCGTCGGTCAGCAGGATGACGCTGTCCTCGCCCGGCATCAGCCCGCGCACCTGCTCCACCCCCTGCGACAGCGCCCACAGCTTGCCGCTCCAGCCGGGCGGCGGCTCGGTGCCGTCGATGACACGCAGATGCGGCGAACTCAACTCGCGTGCGAGCGCCGCGGTCTCGTCGCTGCTGCGATCGTTGACCAGTACGACCCCGTAGGGACCGGGATAATCCTGCTCCAGCAGCGAACCCAGGCTCTCCTCGATCGATTCCGCCTCGTCGCGCGCTGGCACCACCACGCACAGTGCCGGCCAGGTCGCGGCGTCCGGGCGCAGCGCCGCGGGCTTCGGGACCAGAACCGGCCCGGCCTGCCAGAACCGTCCATGCAGCAGCGCCAGCCCGAGCCAGACCAGCAGCGAGAGCCCGGCGGCCAGCGTGGCCACGATCGACAGGCCGGCCATCAGTGCAGCATGCCCTGGTCGCGGAACCAGGCCACCGCATCGACGACCGCCTGCCGCGCCGGACGCGGCGCGTAGCCGAGCGCGCGGCGCGCCTTCTCCGACGAGAAGAACATCTTCTTCTTCGACATCGCCAGCATCTCGCGCGTAACCCGCGGCTCGATGCCGAACCCACGCGAGGCCCATTCAGAGGCCACCGCCACCGGCCACAGCACCGACTGCGACAGCCGGATGCGCGGCGGCCGCACGCCTGCCACCTCGGAGACGGCGGCGAACAGGTCGCGCAGCAGCATGTCCTCGCCGCCGAGGATATAGCGCTCGCCGATGACCCCGCGCTCGAAGGCCAGGGCGTGACCCTCGGCGACGTCGTCGACATGCACGATGTTGAGCCCGGTCTCGACGTAGGCCGGCATCTTTCCCGCCGCGGCGTCGAAGATCATCAGCCCGGTGGGGGTCGGCTTGATGTCGCGCGGCCCCACCGGCGTCGACGGGTTCACGATCACGGCCGGCAGCCCGCGCTCGTGCACCAGGCGCAGCACCTCCTGCTCGGCGCGGTATTTGGAGCGCTTGTAGATGCCGATGATGCCGTGCTCGTGCACCGGCGTGGCCTCGTCCGCCACCGTGCCGTCGCCGATCAGACCGAGGGCGGCGACCGACGAGCAGTAGACGATGCGCTCGACTCCGGCCTCCTGCGCGGCCAGCATCAGCCGGCGGGTGCCCTCGACGTTGGCGCGCATCATGCCCGCGGGGTCGGGCACCCAGAGCCGGTAGTCCGCCGCCACGTGGAACAGCGCGCGGCAACCCTGCAATGCCTGCGCGAAGCCTTCCGGCCGGCTCAGGTCGCCTTCCACCAGTTCCGCCTCGATGCCGTCGAGATTGCGTCGGTCGCTGCCGTGGCGGACCAGCAGCCGCAGCGTATGTCCACGGGCGGCCAGCACGCGCGCCACCGCCGAGCCGACGAAGCCGGTGGCTCCCGTGACCAGGGTCGGGGCAATCGGGGTCGGGGCGATCTGGGTCGGAGCGTCAGTCATGCGTCGCCTGCACTTCGTGAAGACCCGCGAGGCGCGGGGCTTGGGTTGGAACGAGCGGCTGTATAGCGTCGCGATGCCGCTGGGTGTAGAGCCGGCGCCACGTCATCGCCGCACGGGTCAGAGGTCAGCTCGACGTGAAGACGGCCTCCATCCTGCTCAGCCTGCTCGGCCTGACGCTGATCATCGGCTTCACGACGTGGCTCGGCGCCGGCGCGGTGACGCGGGCGATGCTTTCGGTCGGCTCCGGCGGCTTCGCGTTGCTCGTGCTGTGGCAGGTTGCCACCGACGGAGTGCTCGCGCTGGCCTGGCGCACCGCCTGCCCGCGGGCCGTGCTCGATATCGGCATCGGCCGCCTGCTGCTGGCCCGCATGGTCCGCGAGGCGGGTATCACCTGCCTGCCCTTCTCCCAGGTCGGCGGCATCCTGATCGGCATGCGCGCCACCGGCTTCGGATGCGGCCGCACCCTGCCCTGGCCGACCGCCGTCGCCGCCAACATCCTCGACATCACCACCGAGGTGATCGGACAGATCGGCTTCGTGCTGCTCGGCCTGGTGTTCCTGCTCGACCGCAAGCCCGGCACCGATCTGGCCGGCCCGCTCGGACTCGGCATGATCCTGGGGATCGCCGCCATCGCCGGCTTCATCTGGGCGCAACGCAGCGCGGGCGGCCTGTTCCGCCGCGGCGTCGGCCTGCTCGGCCGGCATCTGGGCAGGCAGACGGACGGCGCCGTCGCGGCCGAGCCGGTCGCAGGCAGCCCGATGCTCGGCAAGATCGACAACCTGCAGGATCGGATCAACCAGTTCTACGCGAGACCCGGCCGGATCGCCGCCGCCAGCCTGGTGCAGCTGGTGGGCTGGATCGGCGACGCCGCCTGGGTCTGGCTGGCCTACCGCCTGCTGGGCGCGCCGGTCGGGTGGGGCGCCGCGCTGGCGATCCAGGGTGTCGCCAGCGGGATATTGTCGCTCTCCTTCCTGATGCCGGCCGCACTCGGCGTGCAGGAAGGCGCCTACGTGGCGCTCGGCAGCCTGTTCGGCATCGATCCGCATCTCTCGTTCGGACTGTCCCTGCTGCGGCGCGGGCGCGACTTGGCGATCGGGGTGCCGACGCTGCTGTGGTGGCAGTGGATGGAGGTGCGCCGGCTGCGGCGCACGGCGCATGGACGGGCTGCGGAAGCGGGCGCGACCCTTGACCGTCTGAGTCCTTAGGCCGCAGACCCACCTCACCTATCGAGGGGGCGGGTCATGTCGGAAGCGGTGTTCGAGCGGCTGACGTTGATCGGACTGGGACTGATCGGCAGTTCGGTCGCCCGTCGGGCGATGCAGATGGGCGGCATCGCGCGCGAGGTCGTGGCCTGCGACCTGTCACCGTCGGTCTGCGCCCGCGTGCGCGAACTCGGGCTGGCGCACCGGGTTGAACAGGATCCGGCCATCGCGGTCGCCGGCGCCGATTGCGTGCTGCTCTGCGTGCCGGTCGGCGTACTGGGCAGCGTGGCCGCGAAGATCATGCCGCATCTGGCGGACGGCGCGATCCTCAGCGACGTCGGCTCGACCAAGCAGTCCGTGCTGCGCGAGATCCTGCCGATCCTGCGCGACGACATCTCCCTGGTGCCCGGCCATCCGCTCGCCGGCACCGAGTATTCGGGACCGGACTCCGGCTTCGGCACGCTGTTCGAGGGTCGCTGGTGCCTGCTGACGCCACCGGAAGGCACCAGCCGTGACGCCGTGATGCGGATCGAGCGGCTCTGGCAGCTCTGCGGCGCGATGACGCGGGAGATGGATGCCAGCCATCACGACCGGGTGCTGGCGATCGTCAGCCACCTGCCGCACCTGCTCGCCTTCACCATCTGCGGCACGGCCGACGACCTTGCCGACGAGACCCGTGGCGAGGTGCTGGAGTTCGCCGCCTCCGGCTTCCGCGATTTCACCCGCATCGCCGCATCGGACCCGGTGATGTGGCGTGACATATTCCTCAACAACCGCGAGGCCCTCCTCGAGATGCTGGCCCGCTTCACCGAGGATGCCCAGGCAATGGCGCGCGCCATACGGTGGGGCGACGACGCCTTCATCGTCGACCGCATAGAACGCGGTCGTGCCATCCGCCGCAGCCTGATCGAGCTCAAGCAGGCATAGGGTGTCAGCCGCCCCTCCCGCGCCGGGCAGGACGAATGCGGAGAAGGCGCGCAACCGGAAAGTCCACCGACGTGCGGCGGACCAGCCTGGACGCTCCGCCAAGCTATAGCGAAATCGTGACGACGTTTCCGTCGAAGCCGTCAAACCCCGACCTGCCGATGGTCTTGATGCTCCCGGAACCGCTTACATGTGTGGCGCTACATTAAATCGGGCAGATACGCCCATCGTAGGGACCATTCATGCAGATCGGATCGAGCAGCGGCTCCTGGGATCATCCAGGATGGCTTTCATTCCAACGGGATGCAGGCAAAATCTCGATCGAACCCATGACCAGCTTCAAAATTTCATCTTTTTTCCGTATCGAGTTGTTTCGGCGGATCATGGCTGGTGCCATGAGGCGGGGATGAACTCGCTCGTCACTGACGGCATCCCCCCACCCTCGGCTTGATCGAACAGGTTCCGGAATGAGATGGCGAAGCGCCTCCGGCCCCGTCCGCGCCGTAATGCTCATGGCATTGCTGCTCCTGGACGGATGCTCGTTCGAACAGTTCTGGGTCCTGAGGCCGCGCGGACCGGTGGCCGAAGCCAGTGTGCACTCCATGATCGTGGATCTCGGAGCGATGATGCTGATCATCGGACCGACGACGCTGCTGGTGGCGTGGTGCATCTGGCGTTACCGGAAGGCGACCGGCAGGGGAGCTTACAGACCGAAGTGGGAGAACTCCCTGGTGGTCGAGATCCTGTCCTGGGGCAGCGATTCTAAATGGCCGTTGAGAGTGGTGGATTTCCCTGTGTCGAGAGGTGTGGTTCAAGCTCCGGATGGAGACTTTGGATATACTTTTCGCAGGTGTGCGCTCGGCCTGCGCGGCGTTCCCCG
>JAABUX010002178.1_pt1 | contig 28183 bp, 24 predicted proteins | sample 5561851 | NCBI WGS metagenome assembly JAABUX01 (sample SAMN10711883, study PRJNA513361) | rock metagenome | isolation source: Antarctica rocks | place: Antarctica: Victoria Land, Richard Nunatak red sandstone | collected 2016-01-03 | reverse complement strand
CTGCTGAAGAAAGAGGGCACGTCGAAGCGGAGCATCAAGGGGAAGCGGCTGAGAGCCTCCTGGGACGAGGGGTATCTCCAGCGAGTATTGTGCGGAAATGCCGGAAATTAGGTGCGTTTGCCCTGCCGGCCGGCGTCGATCGGATCTTTCAAGCTCAGGAGCCGGGACCCGCACGCGGCGCCGATCATCGATCTCGCCTTCCTCAAGGAAAAACGCGACCGCGATGGCCTGATCGACGGTGTGGAACTGGTCCGAGGACTTGCCGCGATGACGCCTCTCTCGCGGTTCATCCAGAGCGAGATGGCACCCGGTCGTGCCTCCGACACGCGGGCGAAGGTCGAGGCGAGCCTGGCTGGCTCGCTTGACACCTACCACCACCCCACCTCGACGGTCCCGATGGGCGGCGATCGCGACCCGCACGCGGTGGTCGACGGCGAGGGGCGTGTCCGAGGGATTCGGAACCTCCGAGTCGTCGACGCTTCGATCTTCCCCGACATCCCATCGGTGGCAACCAACATCACAACCCTCGTAGTGGCGGAACATATCGCCTCGAAAATCAACTCTTGACCTGGGAAAGCGACATGGCTCCAACAACCTTGACTGCGCGTCATTGGATCGGCGGCGATTGGATCGACTCCAAGAACCGGCTCGTCAGCATCGACCCTGCGACCGGCGAGGCGATCGGCACCTATGCCGATGGCGGCGAGGCCGAAGCCACGCGAGCGATCGCCGTTGCTCGCCAGGCTTTCCTGGAAACCGACTGGCGCGAGGATCGCCGCCTCCGCGCCAGGGCGATCAACGAGATGGCGGACCGCTTCGAGTCAAGGATGGATGATCTGGTCGCCATCCTCTCGCTCGAAAACGGCAAGATCGTCGAGGAGGCTCGGTTCGAGGTGTCGATGGTCCCGTCCAAGCTCCGCTTCTATGCGGCTTTGGTACTGACCGAATCCGGCCGGGCGATCGAGACTGCTCCCGGTCGTTACTCGACCGTCTTGCGTCGGGCGATCGGTGTTGCCGGGATTATTGCGCCGTGGAACTCGCCGATCGTCCTCTTTGTCCGCTCGCTGGCACCGGCGCTGGCCGCAGGGTGTACCGTCGTCGGCAAGCTGCCCGGTTGGACTGCGCAGACCAACGCAAGGATGTGCGAGGTCTTCGCCGAGGTCAAAACCCTGCCCGCAGGGGTCATCAATGTTTTCACGGAGTTGCACAGCGATGGGGCGCGTGCGTTGGTTGACTCTCCGGACGTCCCGACGATCAGCTTCACGGGAAGCTCGCGTACCGGACAGGCCATTTCGGCGGCGGGCGCCAAGCATCTGAAGCGCTTTGGACTCGAACTTGGCGGCAAAACTCCCATCCTCTTGTTCGACGACGCCGACATCGATAAAGCCTTGCCCGTTGTCGAGAAGGCGCTCACCGTCTTCGCCGGGCAGTTCTGCATGACCGGGAGCCGCCTACTTGTCCACAGCTCGATCCTCAACACCGTCCGCGAAAAGCTCGCCGCGCGACTCGAAGCCGTCAAGCCGGGACCCGCTTCGGACCCGGTCAGCGACATGGGCCCGATGATCAACATCGCGAATGTCGAGCGCGTCGAGCGCGTCGTCGAGGCGGCGATCTCCGAAGGTGCGAAGGTGGTCGTGCGAGGCGGTCCATTCAAGGACGGTCCGCTGGCCAAGGGGGCTTTCTTTCGCCCCTCGCTGCTCGAAATCACCGATCACGCAATGCCTATCGCTCAAGACGAGGTGTTCGGCCCCGTGCTGGTCATGCAAGCCTTCGACACCGAGGCCGAGGCGATCAAGCTCGCCAACGAATCACCTTATGGCCTCGCCGCATCCGTCTGGTCGTCGCACGTCGATCGCCCCTTGCGGATCGCCCGCAAGCTTGATGTCGGCACGGTCTGGATCAACAACTGGGCGGTCGTCTATGACGAGACCGAGGAAGGCGGCACCAAGCAAAGCGGCCTCGGGCGACTGAACGGCGTCGCGGCGATGGAAGACTTCATCGAGTATAAGACGATCGTCCACGAGGTTGACCTCGATTCGAGCGTCGGCAACGCACCTAGGTAATCCCGGCACCAATGCAACTCGAAACATCCGGTCATTCGGCAACCATCTTCACTGAAACGAAACTCGACCATGACCAAGAAACTTTCAGGGAAGGCGGCACTCATCACGGGCGGCTCGCGCGGGATCGGCGCCGCCATTGCGATGCGTCTGGCCGAAGATGGCGCCGATGTGGTGTTCAGCTATGCCGGTTCGTCGGAGAGGGCCGAGCAAGTGGCCAAGCAGATCGAAGGCAAGGGGGTCCGCTCCTTCGCCGTCAAGGCCGACCAGGCGGATACTGAGCAGGTGGGCCATCTGATCAGGTCCGCGCATGGCCGCTTTGGCAGGCTCGACATTCTGGTCAACAACGCCGGCCTTTCCCTTTCCGGCGTTTTGGGAGACCCGGCCGCCGATCTCTTGGCGTTCGATCGCCAGTTCGCCATCAACGTCAAGGGGGTTGCGACGGCCGTCCGTGCCGCGGTGCCCCTGATCGTCGATGGCGGCCGGATCATCTCGATCGGGACCGTCTTCGCCACCCGTTCGCCGCTCCCCGGTTGGGGGGATTATTCGGCGAGCAAGGCCGCCGTGGCGGCCTACACCCGTGCCTGGGCACGCGACTTGGGGCCTCGCGGGATCACGGTCAACGTCGTTCAGCCTGGCCCCATCAACACCGAGATGAACCCAGAAACTTCCGGACACGCATCGATCCTGAGCCAGATGACGGCGCTTGGCCGTTACGGGCAGCCGGCGGAGATCGCCGGAGCGGTCGCTTTCCTGGCTGGCCCCGATGCGGGCTACATCACGGGCGCGACCTTGGACGTGGATGGCGGTCTGCTGGCCTAAACCACGAACGTAACCACAATTCGGGGAACAGGGAGAAAGCGAATGGAAGCCAAGATCGCGATCGAGGAGCACTTCTCGACGGAGTTGAACAATAGGCTGTGGGATGCTAAGGGAGAAGAGGGACGCAATGGTATGGCGTACTCGCGGGACATTGAGGCGCGTCTGATCGACCCTGGTCGGTTCCTGACCGACATGGACTGGTACGGTGTTGAGCGGGTCATCCTGTCGCTCACCTCTCCGGGCGTGCAGGGGGTCGCCGACCGGAAGGTAGCCTCGGAGCTGGCCCGAGACTCGAACGATCACCTGGCCAGGGTCATCGCCAAGCATCCGGGCCGGTTCTCGGGGTTCGCCGCTGTCGCGCTTCAGGACCCCAAGGCAGCGGCCAACGAACTCGAGCGGTGCGTCCATGGGCTTGGATTCCAGGGTGCCCTGGTCAACGGCTACTCAAACGTCGGCCCGGGGGAGGTCGTCCAGTACCTCGACGAGGAGCCAGTCGAGGAGTTCTGGGAGCGAGCGGCTGCGCTCGGGGTGCCGGTCTACCTTCACCCTCGCGAGCCGCTCGAAAGCCAGAGGCGAGTCTACCAGGGATACCCGGAGCTGATCGGGTCGGCATGGGGGTTCGGGTGGGAGACCGCCAGCCACGCCGTCCGGCTTATCCTCGGCGGGGTGTTCGACCGCCACCCGACGTTGCAGGTCGTCCTCGGCCACCTCGGAGACGGGCTCCCGTTCCTCGCACCTCGGCTCCAGCACCGAATCGACGAGCAGCGTGACGGCGAACGCGGATCGAAAGCCCGGCGGCGAGTGGACCACTACCTGAGGGCTAACTTCCACTACACGACCAGCGGGCGGTTCCACACCCAGCAACTGCTCGACGTGATCGCCACGGTGGGCGTTGACCGAGTCCTGTTCTCCTGCGACTACCCCTACGAGCAGCTCAAGGACGCCGCCCAGTGGTTCGACGAGCTGGCGCTCGACGCTGACCAAAAGGAGCGGATTGGCCGGGGGAACGCCGCGAGGCTGTTCCACCTCGAACCAACCGAGTGACGACGCAATCCTGATCCGAGCACCGACCGATGCCCGAGGAGATTACCGTGAAGATGCCTCTTCGACTCGCTGTTTCCGCAATCGCCGCCCTCCTGATCACAGCCCAGTCGGCTTCCTCAAGCGACGGCAAGGACGGAGGCTCGACCGGGGCTTTTACGTTCTCGAGCGATCCCCAGACGGCCTCGGTCCAGAGGCAGGTCAAGGCGTTGGTGGAGCGCTATCAGGCCGGTTTGAACAGCTCGGATTTTTCCAAGATCCGGCCCCTGTTCGCGGCGGACGCCGTCGCCGAGTGGAACGAAAAAGCCACCGTGATCGGCGTCGAGGCGATGGCGAAGCCCTACGAAGACCTTTTCAAGCTCATCAAGTTCGACACCGACTTCCAGTACGACGCCGTCGACATCCACGGCGAAGTGGCAATCGTCCGGACGCACCATCCCGTCGGCCAGACCGAACTTTTCATCGCCGATGGTTCGAAGAAGCTGGACTTCAACCGCGAGATCTTCGTCCTAAAGCGGATGGACGCAGATTGGAAAATCATTCTGTACACGTTCACGACTCAGCCCCGCCAGGGAGAGCAGTGAGCCCAAAGGGCGAGACCGGTCGCCCGACGAGTCCAGCTCCCGACCCGGTCCACGCCCCGAATGAGCGCCCGAGCTGTACCAAGGAGCTTCTTGACGCAGGCCGATGCCCTCTCCGTCGCCGACCGCTTCGAGATTTTCGAGCAGCTAAATCTCCACCAAAAGTACATCGACATCGACGGAAGCCAAGAATCGGTCGTGTCCCAGACAAGTCGAAACGGTCTAGTCCTCCGATCTTCACTTCGGCGCCGAAATTTGGCCGAACGATCCAACCAACTCAAAAGCAAGGACTTGAAGACCTCAAGGTTTCGGCGTCGAGATCGGTTTGTGGCCATGATTTCGGCGCCGAATCGACTTTTCAACTTTTGTCTGGGACACGACCCAATCTCAACCGCCAAGGAATCCGATCATGAACGCAAGCGAAGAGGCGGTCGTCCGAGCGTTGGCGTCTTATCAAGACGCCCTGAATCGGTCAGACACCGAGGCCGTGATGATGCTTTATGCTCCCGACGGCGTGTTCATGCCGCAGCACAGCCCTTCCACCATCGGCGTCGATGCGGTTCGCAAGGCGTATGACGCGGTGTTCGGCGCCATCACCCTCAGCGTCAAGTTCGACATCGCCGAGGTTCGCCAGGTCGCCCCCGACTGGGCATTCGCGCGCACCAACTCGGCCGGGACCGTCAAGGTCAAGGCGACCGGCGAGGGCGGACCGGAGGCCAATCAAGAATTGTTCGTCTTCGAGAAGGTCGCCGGCGATTGGAAGATCGCTCGTTACTGCTTCTCCACCACCAATCCGCCCCGAGTATGAGCGAGGACTGATCGTGAACAAGGCAATTCGATGGGTCGACGCCCCGGCTCGCGCGGTGATGTCGCTGCTCTTCTTGTGGTCGGGCGGCGGCAAGCTCGTCTCCATCGCGGCGACCCGAGGCTTCATGGAATCGTACGGCGTTCCAGGGATTTTCCTCTGGCCGACGGCCCTCTTCGAGGTTAGTGCCGGGTTCCTCCTTCTGATCGGGTTGTGGACCCGCCCGGTGGCCCTCCTGCTGGCCGGGTTCTGTCTGATCACGGCGTTCATCTTCCACGGCGCGCTGTCCGACCAGATCCAGTTGATCATGTTTTTGAAGAACCTCACGATGGCAGGTGGCTTCCTGCTGCTTGCCAAGACGGGCGCACCGGGCCTGAGCGTGGATGGTCTACTTTCCCCTCGTGAAAGGGCTCAATGATGGCCGGAATGAAAGCGGCGGTGGTCTACGAAACCGGCGGGCCCGAGGTGCTCAAGGTCGAGGGGCGACCCATCCCCCAGCCGAAGGTCGGCGAGGTTCTGATCCGCGTCAAGGCGTTCGGGCTCAACCGCTCCGAGTTGTTCACGAGGCAGGGTCATTCACCCGGCGTCAAGTTCCCGCGCGTCCTCGGCATCGAGGCAGTCGGGCTCGTCGAGGAGGCTCCAGGAAACGAGTTCCGCAAGGGCGACATCGTCGCGACCGCGATGGGTGGCCTGGGGCGGGAGTTCGACGGAGGCTACGCCGAATATACCTGCGTGCCCGCGACACAGGTGCAAGTCATCACAACCGAACTCCCCTGGGAAACGCTCGGCGCCCTTCCGGAGATGCTCCAAACGGCCTGGGGTTCGCTCTTCAAGTCGCTTCGACTCGCAAACGGCGAGCGTCTCCTGATCCGAGGCGGTACGACCTCGGTTGGGCTGGCGGCGGCGGCCATCGCCAAGAATCAAGGCGCCTTCGTCATGGCCACGACCCGCAACCCCGACCGCGATCGGCTCCTGCGTGCCAGCGGCGCCGATCGGGTTTTCATCGACGGCGGGTCGATCGCCGATCAGGTCCGGGAGGCCGAACCCGAAGGGGTCGACAAGGTGCTCGAACTGGTGGGTACGACGACGCTCAAGGACTCGATGCGATGTGCCAAACAGGGCGGGGTCGTCTGCATGACGGGCATCGTCGGCAACAAATGGTCGTTCGAGGATTTCAGCCCGATGGAAGCCATTCCGACGGCGGTCTGCCTGACCACCTATGCCGGCGAATCCGAGGATTTCTTGCGGACTCCGCTTCAGGAACTGGTCGATCAGATCGAGGCGGGCACCCTGCGCGTCCAGGTCGGTAGGACCTTCCCACTCGATGAGATCGTCGAAGCGCATCGCTGCATGGAAGAGAACAATGCGGGCGGGAAGATCGTGGTGCTGACGTGAAGTCGTGTCGAAAGGGCAAGACCCGATCAAGACCATCGTTCCATTGAAGCGGTTTTCGAGTGGCGTGCGCACCCCGAACCGTGGCGGATGCCGGAGAATAATGACGGACATGGCCCAGGACCGATTTCGAGTGTTGTTCGACCACTCGTCCGACCCGCACATCATTTGGGATGCGACGGGCATCACCGACTGCAATGAGGCGATGATTCGGCTGGTTGGCGCCTCCGAGAAGGGCCAGGTCCTCGCACGCCATCCGGCCGCCAGTTCGTCCGAGTTCCAGCCCGACGGTAGCCGATCGGTCGACAAGTCGGCCGAGATGGACAGGATCGCCCGCGAGCGGGGCCATCATCGCTTCGAGTGGGTCCATCGTCGGTTTGATGGCAAGGATGTCCCCGTCGAGGTCTCCTTGAGCGCCATCGAACTGGATGGTAAGCCTGCGATGATTTCGGTCTGGCGCGACCTCTCGGAGCGCAAACGCGCCGAGAACGAAATGCTCCGCCTGGGCGAACGATTGCAGGAAACCAACCGACGCCTGGCTGCGGTCAACCTGAGGATGAAGCGCGACCTCGAAGCCGCCGCGATGGTGCAGCAGAGTCTCTTGCCCCGGGACCTGCCCATCACCGCCAACGCGAGGTTCGCATGGGCTTATCGCCCCTGCACCGAGCTTGCCGGCGACATCCTCAACGTCTTCCGGCTTGACAACCGGAGCGTCGGACTCTACGTCCTGGACGTGTCGGGGCATGGGGCGGTCGCCTCGCTCCTCTCCGTCGTCGCCAGCCACCTGATCTCCCCGGTCGGCGGGTCCGGGATGCTTCGGAGTCCGCACGAAACGTCCGACCTAGGCGTGAGGTTGGCCCCACCCCCGGAGGTCGCCGCGCGGCTCAACGCGATGTTCAGCGGTCGGCCCGACACCGAGCAGTTCTTCACACTCCTTTACGGCATCCTCGACCTCGATTCCTCCGAGTTCCGTTACGTCTGCGGCGGCCACCCGGGTCCGATCCACAAGCCGGCCACCGCTCAGGCCCGCCTCGTGGAGTCGAGCGGGTTTCCCATCGGGATCTTCAAGGAAGCCACCTTCGAGGAGTTGAGGATTCGGCTGGCCCCCGGGGATCGTCTCTACCTCTACTCCGACGGGCTCCCCGAGGCGATGTCGCCCGTCGGAGAACAATTCGGGAGCCGTCGACTCCTCGACGCGATCGAGTCGGGCGCGAACGAAACCCTGGAGGCAAGCGTGGCCAAGCTCCAAGCCAAGATCGAAGCCTGGTGCGGCGATCCCGGCCCGGGGGACGACCTTTCCATACTTGCGCTGGAAATCGGCGTGCCACTATGATGCGGAAGTCCAGGTGGACGCAAGAATGACAACGGTCTAGTGAACATGATCTACCTCGATCTCTACGTAGCTGATTAACATCGCCGATCGCTTTTCAAGCGGGCTGAAGATGGGTGGGACGCACCAAGTCGACGACGTCGAGGAATCCCACCCCGCTGACCGTTCGTGCCAGTGTGACCAGGACGCTCGTCCACGCCTCGAACGCCCCGGACCCCGCTCGGTCTTGGTGCACTGCGACACCTTCCGAGCGATCACCGCCGGTCGCAATGCTCGCTCGGCTCGGTTGTTTGTCGGCTCGACTCAAGGATCGTCCAAAAACCGCACCAGCAATCCGGCGTCATGGCACCATCGCCTTGGTCCACCTCCCCATCTCCCAGCCCATCTGAGCCGACCGACGAGGCGCTAATCAGTTACCCTGGCCCCTTCAGCTCAACGCATCAATGAGCCGGTAGGTGAGTGCGGTCCTTGAGAAGTCGGACCATAATAGCCGACCGGAGACCCGGCTCAAACCACCACCCCACAATCCATCGTGAGCCACCTGGTGAACCCGACCACGACGCTTTGGAGCGTTGAGCAGAAGGATTCGAGATCGTCAGCCCGAACCTGCAATTGTGCACCCGACCACGATGCTTTCGAGCGTTGCGCGGCAAGACATGGCGGTGTCCGAGGGAGCCGTTTGCCCTGATTGGTCGCACGCCACTTCCCTACGGTGGCGGTCCCGTCTCGGCGAGGCGACGTTCGCCGAGCGGCAACGAATCTTGCGACTGCTGATCGAGGGGGTCATGGTCGGTGAGGACTCGCTGGAGATCCGCCACGTGATCCCGCTGGGCCACGAAGCAGGGAACTCGTTAGGCCAGGGCCCGGAGGAGCCTGCTAGTCCGGGGGATGGGCGAGGAGGCGAACCCGAGGAGACGCCGGGACACCGACCGAGTTGTCGATTGCGTTCGGATGGTGTGCGCCCAGCACGTTTGGCGATCCGGGGCCCGAGCGTAGGTCGAGTAGCGGTCGCAAGTTGGCACCAGTCCGACCGGCTCGCCAACGAGTCGGTGCAACGCCTCGGCCCCTCGCGTCGGCTCGATCCGAAACGCCGTGGCCTCGACGGTCACCGCCACCCAGAGCCAGGGCTTCTTTCCCTTCTGCTTCCAGCCGGTCTCATCAACCCAAGCCCCGGTGCCGAGCCGATCTGGTGTTCGATCCGCTCGACCGGCGTGGCCAGCGACTCCGAGTCGATCCGTTGGGCCTTGGAGAACATGCCGCTGGAGATCGCCACGCCGAGCCGATCGCTGAGGAAGGCGGCCGTCCGCCGCTTGCTCGGGCGGTAAAGGCCGCCGAGCAGGGCCACGATCGCTTGCAGTCGGGGGCCCGAACGCACCGCGATGCACACCACGCGGGTCTGGATGGCGACTCGGCCGACCGATTCGATCGTCAAGGCGGTCGGAACCGAGACATCGGTTGAGTGCCTCGATCAAGACGTCGCATCCGTCGAGTGGTCTTCGGCCGGCCGGTCGAACGGGACGAAGGCCAACCGGCCGAGATCGAACCGCTCGGTCGGCCCCCCGGCCGATCGCCCGGCCAGCCCTGGCGAAGTGGCCATCTCCGTTTGACCGGATGATGCCCCAGGATCGCCCGCGTTTTGGCCTCGGGTCGCCGGCTCGACCAGATATAATGATGCGAGGTCGAAAGTGCCCTCGGCACCTCAGGCCAATCTTGAGTCGCTTCCTCAGCCGTTTCGGAGCGGTTTCTAGCGGGTCAAGATGGAGCGCGACCTCGTGTCAACCGCCCCCACGGTCTACTCCACCAGGGTAGACCGCGTGACGGCCTTCGGCGTCTGGCCGACCAGGCCGCAACTAGGGGAACGTGTGGAAGCCCCCTATCTTCCCTGATCCGCCGGCTCGACGGGTCGGCGACTCGAAATGGCTCATATAACCGATCCTTGCCCGCGCACCGTCGAGCTTCGACTGACGCGGACCGGGTGAAACCTCGTCGATCACGCCCACGGGCGATGGGATTCGGCATCAAGGGTCGGCCGGAACGGATGCCGTTTTTCCGCGAGATTTCGGCCCAGCCCTCGGCCCCGGTCGCTCGCGGGATCATCCGCTCGATGAAAAACCTTCGACCGTTCGGTGGCGATGTGCCACTCGAGCGCCCATTCGGACCGGTTGATGGCAGAACCCTTCGAGCCGGAGTTCCCCCGATCCGGGCGGGATCGCAGCAAATCCGGCCGTCGCTGGGCGGCCCCCGGATCGTTGTCGGCGATGCCGCTCGCATGTCGAAGGCGTCGACCATTGATATGATCAAAAATCACTTTCCCTGCCGACTCGAAGAGCGGCCTGACTTCCGAAGATTGGGACCGGACCATGCACGGGACGACACGCGACCCGGACGATGACCTCGACCGGATGCTCGACCCAGCGGCCGGGCCAGAACCGGCGCGACAGCGATAGCGAGGGACCCGGGCGATGATGGCTCGAGACACCGTCCACCCCGACCCACCCAAGGTGACAACCTCGGAATGCTTCCGTTCGCCGTCCGCGAGCATCGCCCGGGGAGCGGGATCGATGCTCGGGGGCGGCGATCGGGCCAGGGTCATTCCGCACGCGGAGGGGCGGCCGTTGCGGCGGTCGGGTTCGCCGCCGAGTCGAAGACCGCCGCGACGACCCTGGATTTCGCGTCGGGGGTGGGATGGCGGTACCGCCGCTTGATCTCGCCCGACGTATGCCCCACGATGTCGTCGATGATCCGCCGGTCCACCCTCGCCGCCGCCGCCGAGATGAAGCCGTGGCGGGGCGTATGGGGGCCTTCGACGATCCCCCACGATGAATCGGCCGACGTCCTCTCGAAGTGGTCGTGGCACTCGCTCGGCGTCAACGCGGCGGCATCGGGGATCTCTCGTCGCTCGACCGATCCTGCCCGACCTCGATCCGTGGTGGCCCTCGCTTCGCCCGACTTGTGCCCGGTCGTGCGGCCCCGCTTCTTGCTCCGGGCGACCTCGCCGGCCTGGCAGGACGACGACCGACCACCCGGATGCACCGCCAGCCACGTCGTCAACGCCTCACTCAACCGCGTCGTCAGCGGGAAAGCCGCCCCGGATTCGCGGATCGGGTGGCGGGAGTGGATCTCGCCGGTGAGTCGGGCGAACACCTCGCGTCCAGCCGCCCGCGCGGGGCGATGAACCGGTCGCGGAGTTGGCCCAGGGCGAGCGATTTGGTGCAGAAGTGGTCACGGGCGGCTTGCCGTCGGACCGGACGAAATCGACGATCCCCACGCCCGGCGGCAGGTCGATCGGCCGCCGGGCGGGGCGAAGAACCGGGTAATCGACCCGGGCGGATTGGTTCAGGGCCTCTTTTTCGGCCACGGGACCGAGCGAGAAGCTGTGCTGCTTCGCGGCGAATCGAAACAAGATGCGGCAAGAGTTGCCTTGGAGCTGGATGGCCATCGTGCCTCCAACGCCACCGCCGTGCCGTTACCAGTTTGTTACCAATTTGGGCCGTCACCAACGAAAAAGGAGTCAGGGCGTTTGCCCTAACCCCTTATGCTGCAACATGCCGAAGAGAGGACTTGAACCTCCACGAGCCGTTAAGCCCACTAGGACCTGAACCTAGCGCGTCTGCCAATTCCGCCACTTCGGCCTGAAGATCGAAGGAAACAAAATCAAGATCCAGCTTGGGGAATCAAGCCGGGTCGGCGGTTTTGTTCCGTCGGGATGAATGTTACACAAAGCCCTTCACTTGGGCAAGATCGGAGGGTCATATCGACCCCACCTCACCCCATCTGCCGGTCGGCTTGGTGAACTTTGGGAGGAAATCTCTGCCGGGATAATGGAGAGTCGATGGGGACTCGCAGGTTCCCAATGAAGCGCCCTTGACCTTCATCGTGGATTGTTCGCAAAGTAGCCAGTGAGATCAGCGGGGCACGACATCCGCCTCGGTGTTGGTTTCGGGCTCGGCGGTGGACTGGGGGGTTGAGACCTGTCGGTGGGTGGCTGCGGGGACCACTCGCCGAGACAGGTTGGACCACTCCGATTCATTCGAGCCGGCGGTCCCGTCGATCGTCCTGAGGCTAATCCAGGTAAGATCCTTGATCGGGTCGTCGACCATCCCCTTGTCTTTGCCGAGGCTTGACCACTTCATGTCGTGGTCGGGGCGGTCTCCATCCTGGCCAGGTTCGGCTCTGAGGCGACGTTCAGCGGCGAACATGGACTTCATCATGCCGGACGCGGATCGACAGGCGCGGATGACGATTCGGGTGATCCTATTGTCCTCGGCGCTAGAGGTTGATGGAAGGTGGGCGAGAGTGATTCGATCAAGAAAGGCGACCGGATCGTCCCCTTCCGCCCCGGTTCTGAGCAAGTCAAGCCGGGCCAGCTCCAACATGGCATGATCGCGTTCGTCGGTCAGGACTGGCTCGCTCATCCGCAATCCGGATTCGTCAAGCGAGCGCTTCCGAAGTCGGTCGAGTCCGATGATCTCGACCTGTCCCCGTCCATTGCGTTTGAAGTCATTGGCGAAGTTCAAGAGCGTGCTGGTCGCCGTGTGGTCGATCAGCATCACCAAGTCGGTGATGTGGAGCTTGACCTTGAAACTCGCTTGAGGGACGTTCTCCAACGTCGAATCCAGGTGCATCAGGTTGAAGCAGACCAGGGGGCGGCCGAAGTAGACGTGGTATTCGTTACCGATCATCCGTGTCTGCACCACGGGGTTTCGGAACAGGTCCCCGGTTCGCCCCAGCCATCGCCCGACGGCAAGCGTCGCCTTCGCCTTGGTTTCCGGCCCGTCTCGCATCACTCGGGAAAGGAGTGCGGATTCGAGGAACAGCTTGGCCAGGACTCCCGCGATGATCCCCCAGAGGAGGTCCACGGTGACGGTCACCAGGATTGTGGTAGTGAACACGAAAAGTTGCTCGGTCCCCAGGTGCGCGGCGTGCTTCCAGACCTTGGGTGCGCAGAGCTTGAAGCCGGTGTAGATCACGATCGCGCCAAGGGCGCTGAGGGGCAGGAGGTTGATTACGCTCCGGCCGAGCAGGATATAAATGATCAGGAAGCAAGCGTTGTAAAGGTTGGCCCACTGGGTCCGCCCGCCAGCGACGATGCAGGCCGTACTCTTGACCCCTCCGGGGATGATGGTCAAGCCGCCGACCAGGCTTGAACAGGTGTTCGACACGCCCATCGCCAGGAGCGTCCGGTTCGGGTCGGACTTGCGGCGAAACGGGTCGATCTTGTCGATCGCCGCGATCGTCGCCAGCGACTCGACCCCGTCGATCAGCGTCAAGGTCACCACCGTCGCCAACAACGACCACCAGAGCGTCCCATCGGTGATGAACCCCTGGAAGTTCGGCCAGACGATCCCGTGCTTGAAGGGTTCATCGGGGATCTTGATCAAGTGCTGACTTTCCAGCCCAAGGATTTGACCGAGGATCAAGCCGACGATCGCCGCGATCACCTGTGGCGGTACGACCTTGAAGAACCGCTCTTTGCGAGACGCCAGCAAGAAGATCAAGACGAGACAGGAGATCCCGACAAAAAAGACCTTCGGGTCCATCTTGAGGAACTGCGAAGGGGCTTCGGCCAGGATCGCCCAGAATTCGTGGGCGGCGAACTTGTGGCCAACTAGCAAGGGCAACTGCTTGGCGAGGATCAAAAGTCCGATCGCCGCGAGCATCCCTTCGACCACCGAGGCCGGGAACATGGCGCTGAACCGAGCTGCCTTGAACCAAGCCAGGACGACTTGGACCAACCCCGTCAAGCAGATGGCGACGAGGAGCAACGGATATCCGACGATCAAGTCGCCCCGGCCCAGCAAGATCGTCGAGGCCAAGAGTACGGGGGCCAACCCGGCGGCCGGTCCGCTCACCGTGACGTAAGACCCGCCGATGAATGGGAGGATCAGACCGGCGACGATCGCCGAGATCAGCCCGCAGATCGGAGGGGCGCCCGAGGCGATGGCGATCCCCAGCGAAAACGGCAACGAGATCAGCGAAACGACCAACCCCGCGATGAGATCCTGACGCCAGTGCTTGAGACCGGCCCAGCCATTTTGAGGCTTCTCGAGCGCAATCGAGTTGTCTTCCATCGGACAAAATCCTTCTGTCGAGGACATGACGGCAAACCGATCGGGGCGTACTCGAACGATCGGGGCGGAGTCCGGCCCCTAAAGGTTCCGGAGACCCACTTGAAGCCAGAAATCGAGAAGTGGGGAGCTTGTCGCGACCAATGACAGTCGAAAGAAAGTGGCATCGCTTCGGTGGAAACATCAATGTACCAAGTTGGTTTTCAATTCGACATGGATTCTGGAATTTCGAATCGACTTCTCTCTCGATGTCGGATGGCTGGTTACGGGTCGGAGATTGATCGGCGCCGGGCGGATGACTACAGTAGGCGCTCATTTTTTGGCTGGGGTTGTTGGTCCTTGTCGCGTCCTCGCTCTCCTTTCCGTGTTGTCACCTAGGAATGAATCATGCAAAGCACCTTGATCATCATCAAACCCGACGCGGTTCAACGCCGGTTGCTCGGCGAGATCCTGGCCCGGTTCGAGTCGAAGGGGCTTCGAGTCGCGGGTTTGAAGCTGATGCAAGTTTCTCGGGATCTGGGGGAACAGCATTACGGCGAGCACAAAGGGCGGCCGTTCTTCGACGGGCTGATCGACTTCATCATCGGGGGCCCGGTGGTCGTCGGTGTCCTTGAAGGCAACGAGGCCATCGCCGTGGTCCGATCGATGCTGGGCGCCACCAACGGTGTCGCCGCCGCACCCGGGACGATCCGAGGGGATTACTCGATCAGCAAGCAAAACAACCTGGTCCACGGCAGCGATAGCCCCGAGTCCGCCCAGCGCGAGATCGCCTTGTGGTTCAAGGATGGTGAGGTCGTCGACTACTCGGTGGCCGGTTCTCAGTGGGTGTTCGACGGGGCCTGATCGCGGAAATTTGCTCGATGAGGTTTGAAAGGGTGACGGAACTGAACCCCGAACGAGAAGTCGACGCCCTTCGAGCCGAGATCGAACGGCACAACCGACTCTATTACGTCGAGGCGACGCCCGAGATCGACGATCGAGACTACGACCGCCTGATCGAGCGGTTGCAGGCGCTCGAAGCCGCCAACCCCGACCTCGTCATCCCGGACAGTCCCACCCGGCGCGTCGGTGGCGAACCTTTGCCGGGGTTCGTCACCGTCAAGCATGCCGTCCCGATGCTCTCGATCGACAACACCTACAACTTCGACGAGATTCGAGAGTGGGACGCTCGGATTCGACGAAGCCTCAACCCCGGGGAGACCGTCCGGTATGCGGTCGAGCTGAAGGTCGATGGCGTCGCGGTTTCCGCGCGCTACGAATCGGGCCACTTTTCGCTAGGAGCCACGCGAGGGGACGGCGAGCGTGGGGATGACATCTCGAACAACCTCAAAACGGTTCGAGGCGTCCCGAAAGCCCTGAGCGACCACCCTCCCGAACTCCTCGAAGTTCGAGGGGAAGTCTACATGACCGACGCGGAGCTGATCCGCTTGAACGAGCTTCGGGTCGCGAATGAGGAACTCCCCTTCGCCAACCCCCGAAACGCGACGGCGGGATCGCTCAAGCTCCTCGACCCCAAGCTTTGCGCCCGTCGTCGGCTCCGGTTCGTCGCGCATGGGCTGGGCGAAACCCGGGGGATCACCGCGCAGTCCTATTCCGAAATCCTGGCCCAACTCAAGGCGTTCGGCATCCCCACCAGCCCGCATAATGCCCGATACGAGACGATTGATGAGGTGATCGACCACGCCGATCGCTGGCAAACCCTCCGCCATAAGCTCGACTTCCAGACCGACGGACTGGTAGTCAAGGTCGACGACCTCCAGCAGCGCGAGCGGCTCGGGTTCCGGAGCAAAAGCCCCCGCTGGGTGATCGCCTACAAGTATGAAGCCGAGCAGGCCAGCACAAAGGTCCTCAACATCGGCGTTCAAGTAGGCAAGACCGGCAAGCTGACCCCCGTGGCTGACCTCGAGCCCGTGTTGCTCGCCGGGACGACCGTCAAGCGAGCCAGCTTGCACAACGCCGACGAAATCGCCCGCAAGGACGTCAGGATCGGCGACACCGTCCTGATCCAGAAGGCGGGCGAGATCATCCCCCAAGTTGTCCGGGTCGAGACCGATCTCCGCGACGGATCGGAAGTTGTCTACGAGTTCCCGACGACTTGCCCATCCTGCGGTGCCCCGGTCGAGCGCGAGCCTGACGGGGTCGACCTTCGCTGCACCAACCCGCCGACCGCGTGCTTCGAGCAGCTCAAGGAGGCGATCCGCTGGTTCGCCCACCGCGACGCGATGGATGTCGAAGGACTCGGCATCAAGCTGATCGACCAACTCGTCGACCGCCGCCTGGTCCGGACGCTCGCCGATCTTTACCGGCTTGACGTCCCGACCCTGGCCGAACTCGACCGGATGGGCAAGAAGTCGGCCGAAAATCTGGTCGGCGCGATCGAAGGGAGCAAGCTCCGCCCGCTCGATCGGTTCCTGACCGGCTTGACGATCCGCCACGTCGGGACCCGAAGCGCCGAGATTTTGGCCGAGCGGTTCGGGACGCTTGAAACCTTGAAAGACGCGAGTCTGGCAGATTTGGAGGCCATCCCCGGCCTGGGTCCCGTGGTCGCGGCGAGCGTATTCGCCTTCTTCGAGGGGGAGGAAAACCGACGGCTCCTCGCCGACCTCGAACGGGTCGGGGTCGCCCCCACACCGGTGGTCGCGGTCGAGGCGGCTTCGGGTCGTCTCCCGCTCGCCGGCAAAACGATCGTCATCACGGGAACCTTGCCGACCCGGACCCGACCCGAGGCCGAGGCGATCATCAAGCGGCTCGGCGGCAAGGTGACCGGGTCGGTCTCCAAATCCACCAGCCTCCTCCTCGCGGGATCGGAAGCGGGCAGCAAGCTCGAAAAGGCCAAGACGCTCAAGATCCCGATCATCGACGAGGCCGAACTCGATCGTCTGGCCGGGTCGGTTTGACGGCTTTTTGAAGAACAACGAACGTCGATTTGCTCTGCCTAGATTTGTGTCCTAGGGTCGGGTCAAGGAGGCCTCAAGCGCTGAGCTAACCCCTCCGAAAATTTCCAAAGGAAGGACAGGCGACGGACGGTCCGGTCGGCTCGCCATTGTCCACGAAGGACTTCCGGACCGGCTGGGAAGACTTCCCTTTGCATCGATTCACTCGACCGAGACGGTCCACAACTTCCGCTCGAAGGCGACAAGTCTTCTTCGACCGCCTCGAACGACGCGACTTGCCCGCATCGGTGTTGCCGGCGTTCCTGTCGGCGACGGGCTTCGGTGTGACCGGCAAGAACGCGGCGATCCATGCCAATGCCGTGGCCACCGACCTTGCGGGGAACACCGTGGTCACCGGATCGTTCCGAGGGACCGCGACCTTCGGTTCGACCGCGAGCAATGCGAGCTTCACCTCGGCCAACACCGAGGATTCGTTTATTGCCAGGTACTCTGCGACCGGAGCCTTGATCTGGGTCCGGACCTTCGCCGGGCAGTCGACCACGTCGACCAGCGGCCCGACATCGACCACCACGTTCGCCATCGGCCAGGGGTCGGCGGTGGCGATCGACAGTTCGGGGAACGTCTTCATCGCCGGGTCGTTCGACGGGACGGTGAACTTCGGCACGACGACGAACCCGAATCTCATTTCCAGCCCGACGACCACCGAAGCATTCGTCGCCAAGCTCGATGGCCTGGGCAACCTGGTCTGGGTCCGCAACAACGTCGCCTCGGCGACCTACGATAATGATCCCGCCAATGCCCTGGGCTTGGATCGCCAGGGGGGAGTCGTCATCGCCGGGACTTTCCAGGATTCGGTCGCTTTCGGGTCGATCCGCCTGCAAGCGGTCGGAGCCTCCGAGGCGTTCGTCGCCCGGTTCGATTCGGCCGGAAACCCAACTTGGGCCGTGTCCAGCCAGGGGACCGCGGGCTCGAACGCCCAGGCGACGGGGATGGCCGTCGACTCGTCGGGGAGCATCGCTTTGACCGGCTTCTATTCGGGGTCGATCAGCCTCGGCTCGGGGACCGGCGCCTCGGCCTTCAAGGCGAACGGGTCGGATGACGCCTTGACCTGGAAACTCGACCCTTCGGGGAAATTCCTCTGGGGTCGCTCGTTCGGCTCGACCGACTACGACTCCGGGAACGGGGTCGCGATCGACTCGTCGAACAACATCGAGGTCGTCGGCACGTTCTCCGGTTCGGTCAACTTCGCAACGGGACCTCAGCCCGATACCCTGACCGCAGGTCCGATCTTCGACGCCTACGTCCTCAAGCTCGACCCGACCGGTCAGGAGATTTGGGTCAAAGGTTATGTCGGGCCTGGTGGCTGGTCGAAGGGGCAGGCGATCGCCGTCGACCCGTTCAACCAGGCCCACATCGCCGGGGCCTTCACGGGGAGCGTCGACTTCGACCCTGGCCCGAACGTCGACAGTTTGAAGAGCGTAGGCTCGACCGATGCGTTCGCCTCGGGCCTCGACTCTCAGGGGAACTTCGTTTACGCGACCCAGGCAGGGCAGACCAATTTTAACGCCAGCCTCGGCGTCGCCGTGAACCCTTCGGGGAATGTGGCCCTGGTCGGGACCTACAGCGGTTCGATCGCCTTCGGCCCGCTCGCCGTCCCTTCGGTCGGAGTTGCCAACGGCTTCGTCGCTCGACTCCAGACTCAACCCACACCGATCCCGTCCAGTCCCGTCCTCGAAGCGGGTAGCACAACCGGGATCACTAACAACACGTCGATCACGACTCCTATCCTCGATGTGAACATCGCCGATCCGCTGAACGTCGTCCTGCTGATCCGCGATGGCGTGACGGTCGCTCAACGGGTTGGCCCAGGCCCTCTGCCCGACCCCGGCCCCGTCTCGCAGGGGGTTCACCAGTACTCAGCCGTCGAGGTGAGTTCGGCCAACGTCATCAGCCTGCCCAGCCCCTCGACCACGGTGATGTTCTTCACCACTCCACCCGCCGCACCGTCCATGCTGGGACTTCTGGCCGCGGATGATTCCGGGACCGTCGGCGACGGCCTGACCAATATCCGCCAGACTCGGATCACCGGCAAGGCCACCGCCGGTTCGACGATTCAGATCCTCTCGGGGTCGGGAGTGGTCCTCGGCTCGACGACCGCCGCGAGCGATGGGTCGTTCGTCGCCGGATTGTCGAGCCTGGCCGACGGCAGTTACCCGTTGCAGGCGGTCGCGATCGACCCGGCGGCCAATCGAAGCCAAAAGAGCGCGATCTTCAATCTGACGATCTTGACGGCGACTCCAGCCACGCCGACCGTGCCAACCTTGCTCGTCGCCGACGACACCGGGGTCCGAGGCGACTCGATGACCTCGGTCCGTCGACCGAGGATCAACGGCCTGGCGACTCCCGGCGACCGGGTCGACTGGATCGCCGCCGACGGTTCGGTGGTCGGGTCGAGCTTCGCGTCGACAGTCGACGGGTCCTACGTCATCCAAGCTTCGAAAGCGTTTCCCAATGGGGCCGTCGCGGTCCGAGTCCGGCAAACCGACCTGGCCGGCAACGTCGGCGCGTCAAGTGCGTCAATTCCGTTGATCATCCGGGCGACCACCGGCGACTATTTCGGCGACTCGAAAACCGACGTCGCCACGTTTCGACCGTCGGACAACACGTTCTACATCATCAAGCCATCCAACTACTCCTTGTACACGAAAGCCTACGCCGCGCACGGCGACGTGCCGATTTCGGGAGACTTCTTCGGCGATGGCCAGGGCGACGTCGCGGTGTTTCGTCCCAGTACGGCCACCTTCTTCTTGTTCGACCCCCTAACCAACGCCACGTACTACCAGGCATGGGGCACGGCGGGCGACGTTCCGGTTCCCGGCGATTATGACGGGGACGGCAAAACCGATATTGCTGTATTTCGCCCGAGCAACCAAACGTTTTACGTCCAGTTGTCGGGAACCAACTCCTTCTACGCCAAGGCCTGGGGAGCCCCCGGCGACATCCCCGTCCCGGGCGACTACTTCGGCAACGGCCACACCGATGTCGCGGTCTTCCGACCGAGCAATGTGACGTTCTATTTCTTCGATCCGATCACCGGCGCGATCGGGTCGCAAGCATGGGGGGCGCCCGGGGACATCCCGGTGCCTGCCGACTACGACGGCGACGGCAAGACCGACCTGTCCGTGTTTCGACCGAGCAACCAGACGTTTTATGCGCAGCTCTCGACGACCAACACCCTCTACGCCAAGGCCTGGGGAGCCCCCGGCGACATCCCGGTCACGGGCGATTACTTCGGCAACGGCCGGGCGAGTTGGGCCGTTTATCGACCCAGCACCTCGACGTTCTTCGCCAATGATCCGGTGACCGACGCGATCCTGATCAAGCAGTGGGGAGGATATTCCGACAAGCCGATCCAGCCTCCACTTGCGATCAACTTTAACTTTGGGAGCAACGTGAACGGCCATGCGATCCGCGTCCCAATCGGCGTCACCATCCCGGCTCAATCCGTCAACAGCCCGGTGCCCTTCACCTCGATCGTAGAATTAGGGTCGATCGAACCCGTCGGCTCTCGATCTCGACCCCAGGCGAAGGCCACTACGGTCGCTCGAGCGATGATCGAACTCAGTCTGGAGCGATGGAGAAAATTCCGACTTCAATCTCTCGCGGCTTTCCAAGGTGAGAATACAGCCAGTTCGGAGCCTGAATGATATGATCAACATGGCAAACCTTTTCACGCAGAGGCAAGCCGATTTTGGCGAGACGGTCGCCGGGTGGTCGAGAGGTTGATCGGTGCGGGAACGGTACTGGCTGGTTCATCGCAACGGCGGGCGGCAACTGATCGACCCGGCCGATTTCGACTTGTCGCGAGTCGCGGATCAGGCCGAGGCGGTGGGAGGGACATTGATGATCGAAGCCTCGACCACCGCCGATGGCACATCGATCCCGGGTCGCCGGTTCGAGCCTCCCGTGTCGGCACTTGGTCGGTTGTTCCAAATCCGGCTCGACCGGATTCATGCCTGCTCGGTCAAGTTCGAGGTCGACATCAACACCCGGCCGACTCATCGGGTCCTCGGCGGATATTATCGATCGAGGCGGCTGGTTCGGGTTTACTCCTACGACCGAGACCTGGGTCGTCGACCGATCGAAGACTTGTTCGACACTTTCCTCCACGAGGTCGCGCATCACCTCGAATACACCGAGCCCGATGGGTTTGACGGTCGAGAATGTGGCCGAGTCCCGGGCCGGATGCACAGTCGGCTGTTCTGGCGAATCCTCGGCGAACTCAAAGCTCGGTGGGGCGACCTTCAGCGTCGATCTTGACCTCTGTGATGCCCGTAGCCACGAGGGCGAACTTCATCGTCCGCCCTCTCGGAATCGGCGTGGCGAAGTTATTCGCCCAGGCCGAGGGATTTCACCTTGCCGCCGATGTCCTTGCCGGCCTGATCGTTGGTGATCTTCTTGTCGATCTCCTTGATGATCCCATCCTTGTCGACGTAGAACGTCCAACGGTTAGCCATCGGTCTCTCCGCCATCATGACGCCGTAGGCCATGGCGGTTTCCTTGGTCGGATCGCTCAGGACGGGGAAGGCGAAGCCGTGCTTCTCGGCGAACTTCATGTTGTCTTCGGGCTTGTCGACGCTGGCCGTGAAGTAGGCGATGTTCAGTTCTTTGAGCATGGAGCTGCTCTCGTTGATCGACTTGCACTCGGCGGTGCAACCCTTGGTGTCCGCCTTCGGGAACCAGGCCAGCACGACGGCTTTCTTCCCCTTGAAGTCGGCGAGCTTGTAGGTTTTCCCGTCGGTAGCCTTCAAGGAGAAGTTCGGAGCCTTGTCGCCAACCTTGAGTCCCTCGGCCGCCGAGGCGACCGACTGGGTCAAGAGGGCGGCCAGTCCAAGCCAGGCGGCGGCGAGTCGCGATGTCTTCGTCATCGGTCGATGTTCCTGGGGGTGATGCAAGCGTGATCCTCGGCCTTCGATCGAAAGGAATCGACGACGAGGCCAACCCGAGCGTAACAAGCCGAGCGACCGCACGCAAACTCCTCGCGATCGGTTCGGGCGAGTTGCCTTGTCGATCTTCGGGCCGACCTTTATTATCAGTAGTGCTCGTCTGATTCGATTGCGGTGCAACGAGATCAAAGCGCCCTTCGGCGACTCGACGACCGGTTGCTCGACGATTTTCTTCGAGCCGGGAGGTGATTGGGATGGCGACTGCCGAACGGGTCCGAGGACGAATCTACGACGACATCACGCAAACGATCGGCAACACGCCGCTGATCCGGCTCAGGCGGGTGACCGACGGTTGCGCCGCCGAGGTCGTGGCCAAGCTGGAAAACTTCAACCCGCTCTGGTCGGTCAAGGACCGGATCGGCGTTGCGATGATCGACGCCGCCGAGGCCGACGGGAAGATCCTCCCGGGCACGGTGATCGTCGAGCCGACCAGCGGGAACACAGGGATCGCGCTGGCGTTCACCTGCGCCGCCCGGGGCTACAAGCTCATGGTCACGATGCCCGAGAGCATGAGCCTGGAACGTCGGCGACTCTTGAAAGCGTTTGGGGCCGAGATCGTCCTCACCCCGGCGTCGGAAGGGATGCCCGGCGCGGTCCGACGTGCCGAGGAGATCGTCCAGGCCCACCCCAACGCCTACATGCCCCAGCAGTTCAAGAACCCGGCCAATCCCGAGATCCACCGAAAAACCACCGCCGAGGAGATCTGGCGTGACACCGACGGCCAGATCGACATCCTGGTCTGCGGCGTCGGTACCGGGGGGACGATCACCGGTTGCGGCGAGGTCCTCAAGGAGCGCAACCCCGACCTGAAAGTGATCGCCGTCGAGCCGGTCACTTCGCCGGTCCTGACCCAGAAGCGAAACCACGAGTCGATCAAACCCGGACCGCACAAGATCCAGGGGATCGGGGCGGGCTTCGTCCCCGACGTGCTCAACACCAGCATCATCGACGAGGTGATCCAGGTCACCGACGACCAAGCCTTCGGGATGGCCCGACGGCTCGCCAAAGAAGAAGGGATGCTCGTCGGGATCTCCTGCGGCGCCGCCGCCACCGGAGCGCTCCAGGTCGCCCACCGCCCCGAGAACGCCGGCAAGCTGATCGTCGTCATCTTGCCCGACCTCGGCGAGCGTTACCTCTCGACCCCGCTCTACCCCGAATGATCGGCGTGGACCTCACCGACGACGGAGGGGCGACCGAACCGGCGCCCCTGATCATCCCGCCCGAACACCTCGAAGCGATGGTCGCCCATTGCGTCCGCGAAGCCCCCCAGGAGTGCTGCGGCCTGCTCGGGGGGGTTCCGCCCCAGGTCTCGTCGTTCCACCCGCTCCGGAACTCGTCGCAAAGCGAGGTCCGCTACGACGCCGACCCGCGCGACCTGATCGCCGCCGTCGTGAGCCTTCGAGCCCGAGGGGCCGAGATCCTAGCGATCTACCACTCGCACCCCCGATGGGCCGCGATCCCGAGCCAGACCGACCTCCTCGAGAACCACTACGGCGTTGTCCCCCGAATCATCGTCTCGCTCTTGAACAACAAGCACGATGTCCGGGTCTGGAGGCTCGACCCGGACTCTTATGTCGAGCTTCCCTGGACGATCGAAGGCTGAGGAGACGTCGGGTCAAACGTCGCAGAGGACGACGGCCTCGCGAAGTCCTTCCATCGGGTCGCGGGTCGGGATGAACTCGTGGGCGACGAACCCGTCGTAGCCGACGTCGACCAGGGCCTTCATGATCGGCGGATAGTTGATCTCTTGCTGGTCGTCGAGCTCGCGACGGCCGGGATTGCCCGCCGTGTGGACGTGGCCGATCAAGTCGTGGATCTCGTGAATTCGGCGGATGATGTCGCCGTCCATGATCTGGACGTGATACACGTCGAACAGCAACTTCAGGTAAGGCGAGCCCACTTTCCGAATCATGTCGACGCAGTAGTCGACGTGGTCCCCCTGGTAGCCGGGGTGCCCTTTCATCTCGACCGGGTCGCGGGAGTTGAGCATCTCCAGGCAGAGGGTGATCCCCTTCGAATCGGCATAGGGGAGGATCTTCTTCCAGCCTTCGACGCAGTTCCTCGCCCCTTCGTCGAGCGAAACCCCGCCGCTCATGCCGGTGAAGGTGATGACCCGATGAAACCCATGCTCGGCGGCGGCGTCGATCGCCTTCTTCGTTGCCGCGATCGCCCGGTCGTGGTGCGCCGGGTTGTTGAATCCCTTGTCGAACGGCATGTCGGGCTGCATATCGAGGAAACCGATGGCGCATTCCAGGCCGTGTTGCTTGAGGAGCGGGTAATACTCGGTGCCGACGAGTTCGATGCTGGTGCAACCCAGGGCCTTGGCGACCGGGATGAACTCCTCGACGCTCCAGGTCTTGGCGTAGCACCAATGGACCAGCGATTGTTTGATCCGACCGTTCTTGATGAACGTCGATCCCGAGGCGGTTTGCGGTTGATCGTAACCTTGTGTGGCCATCGCGGGCAGACTCCAGGGGAAGAGATCAAGGTCGCCGAGGGGAAGGCCACTCTGTCTGGCCTTTGGAATCTTTCATAACATGCCGCCGACCAATCTCCCAGGAGGTTGTCAGCCCGACTTTGACAAAAAAGGCGACGATCGCGTCAAGCGGTCGTCGCCCTCGAAGTTGACCTGCCAGTCGAACCAGGATCAGACGATGATCAACGTCTTTGACTGGGCGGCCTGCTCCATGAGCGATTGGACCCGAGCGACCATCTCCTCGGGCTCGGCGGTCTCCCCTTCGAGGATCATCGTGTTCGCCCAGAGCTGAAGGGCGCACTGGCGAACGAAGTCGGCGTTGCCCGGGTTCGCGGCCAGGGTGACCAGGCGGCGAACCAGCGGGGCGTCGGGATTCACTTCGAGGATGCGCTTCGACGCCGGGACGTTCTGATTGTTGGCCTTGAGCAACCGCTGCAATTGGACGCTCAGGCCGCCATCGGCGCTGACCAGGCAGCAAGGGCTGTCGGTCAACCGCTTCGACTCGCGGACCGTCTCGACCCGAATCCCCAGCGCCTCGCGGAATAGGTCCAGGACCCGGGCGAAGTCGCCGGTTGGCTTCGTTTCGCTCGACGGGTCGTCCGGCGTCTTTTCGGGTTCTCCGGGAAGTTCCAGGTCGGCCGAGTCGATCGAAACCAGGTTGCGGTCGCCATAAGTGTGGAGCGAGTTGACCACGAACTCGTCGAGCGGGTCGTTCAAAAGCAACACTTCGAGGCTTCGCTTGCGGAAAATTTCTAAGTTCGGGCTTTTTCGGATCGAAGCCAGGTCGGGGCCGCTCAGAAAATAGATCGCCTTTTGGTCAGAGGGCGAGCGCTCGATGTAGGCGTCCAGCCCAGTCGGGTGATCGCCGTCGGTGTGCGATGAGGTGAACCGGAGAAGCTTGGCGACGCGGTCCCGGTTGGCGAAGTCGACGGCGATCCCCTCCTTCAATGTCGCGCCGAACTGGTTGTAAAAGGCGAGGTAGTCGTCGGGTTGATCGACGCTCAAAGCGGTCAGCTTGTCGAGAACCCCTTTGACCAGGACCCCTTTGATCCGGCGGATCACGCTGCTGTCCTGCAACGTCTCCCGAGACACGTTGAGCGGTAGGTCTTCGGAATCGACCAGCCCATACAAGAATCGGAGGTATTCGGGGAGCAGGTCGCGGCAGTCGCTTTGGACCAGGATTCGCTTGGCGCAGAGGTTGACCCCATGCTCGGAGCGACCAAAACCGAGCCGCTCGACGTTGGTCTTGGGGCAATACAAGAGCGCGCGGAACTGGATCGGCGAGTCGATGGCGAAATGGATCTGCCAGAGCGGCGACTCGCCAACCTGATGGGTCAGGTACTGGAAGAACGCGGCGTGTTGCTCCTCGGTCACCTGCCCTTTAGGCTCGACCCAGATCGGCTTCTGGTTGTTGACCACCTCGCCACCGACCTTGATCGGGTGCGGCACGAAGCCCGAGTAAGTCTTGAGGACATGCTTGATCCGGAAGTCTTCGGCGAGGTCGAACGAGTCTTCCTTGAGGTGGAGGATCACCTCGGTCCCTCGATTAGAGACCTCGGCTGGCTCGACCGTGAAGGTCCCCGATCCGTCCGACTCCCACTCGTAACCTTTTTCTTCCCGGTAACTTCGGGTCCGGACGCGGACCTTGTCGGCAAGCATGAATGCCGAGTAAAACCCGACGCCGAACTGGCCGATCAGCGACACGTCGGGCTTGCTGCTCGCGGTCGCGATTTTCTTCAAGAACTCCATCGAACCGCTATGCGCGATCGTCCCCAGGTTTTCGACCAACTCGTCGCGATTCATCCCGACGCCGTTGTCGCGGATGATCAACTCGTGTCGGTCCTTGTTCCCCTCGACGACGATCTCCAACCCCTCGGCCTGGCTCCGGTGCGCTTCGTCGGTCATCGCCGCGAACCGCATCTTGTCGAGGGCGTCGGAGGCGTTCGAGATCAACTCGCGGACGGCGATCTCCTTGCTCTGGTAAAGCGAGTGCGAGAGGAGTTGGAGAAGCTGCTTGATTTCAGCCTGGAACGAAAACTCTTGCCGGTCAGCTACCGTGCCCATCAGTCCCGATCTCCAGGTCTAGGAAGGTTACCACCGCCTAAATTATTTGCGGGCTAGTCGGCGGTCGTTCGCTTAAATCGCTCTTGATGAGAGCAACGGATGTGCCGATGCTCGAAATTGCCCTAAGTTTCTGATTGGAAATCACTACAGTCGATGGGTCCGATCCAGTAACTCGCGTTTGTCTGCCAAATCTGCGGATAGGCGGCCTCGATCCTGACAATCTGACTCGGGAACGAGCCCTAAAAATCGCGCGGACAAAACTGGTGACACGGTTGGCGTTATCGCATAAGATCGAGAGGTCGTGATCTCAAGCTCGCCACCCCACTCGTGATGGCACAAGGTCCATGAAACCCACACCGCGAAGTCTGACCACCTGGATTCCCGGCTCGACCGATGGGGCTCGGGAAGCGCGCAAGATGCAAAAAAAGTTCGCCCAAGGCTTGGACTTGGAGGTCCCCGACAAGCTGAATCGGGAGGATCTGGCGAAGTATAACAATCTGGTCGTTGTGGGCCATCGGTCGGAGTTCGATCTCAACCAGCAGAAGAGCCTCGCGGGACTGGTCAAGGGGTCGGGTTGCCGTTCGCTGGTCCTCGCCATGTGTCATTCGGCGATGGGGGAGACCAAAGGAACTCTCGGCGACAACGATCTCTGGACCACGGGGCAGCGGATGGCCAACTTGACCGGGGTTCCCGTGATGGGAACGCTCCGGATACTGGACTTCGATGAGGTCGGCAAAGGAGAGGCATTCGTGCTCAGCCAAGGCGTGGACCTGACCGTCAAAGAACCCTTCCGCGCCGACGGCTCGCGGCTCTGGCAGGAATTTCATCCCCAGTCCGACCTCGACACGATGACCGAGGGAATCGGTCGCCTTTGAAACGCCGGTCGCTTTCCAGTCACGTTCAATTGACTAGGTCGATCCGGGTGATGTGATCGAGTGCCAGCGCGAACTCACCGTCCTCGGCCAAATCGGACTCTGGTCGATTCCCGATCACAAGATGCTTGAAGAGTTTAATTGATGGGGCGGCCAGCGTGATTGGGTCGCCCACACCCTCGCGGTGCAAGGCCAGACTGGAGGCGACCACCTGCGCCGAAGCGATTGCGGTCCGCCACTCGGTCAGGTCGATCTCGCGCGTGATCGGGTGTGATCGAGCCACGCTTCCCGATTTGGGGAGAGAACGACGGAGCGTTGCGGTGTTAGCGTCGAGGCGAGTCAGGTCGTCGCGGCGGATCAACGTGAAGCCGGTCTCGTGTCTGGCTTCGCCAAACAGTTCGACGAGGATCAAGCGTTTCGAGAACTGGCGGATGACGCCCGAGGTCCGGGTCGAGGTCAACCGCTCGCGGTGAAACGCGACAAGGGTTACGCCGATCCGATGCTGTTTGAGGAGTTCGCCAAACGGCATAGGATCAGGACCCTTTTGTACCCGCGATGCAACCAAAACAAAACCCGACCCGCGCCGGAAAGGCGCGAATCGGGTCGAAATTCCGCCTGTTCGGCGACGAGTGGCGATCGGAAGCCCAATAGAGTCGCTGCACAATAGGGTTTGATTGGTCCAAAGACGTACCTTACCCCTCCCGAATGTCGATCACGCATACATCAAGTTATGCAACCCGGCCACATTCTTCATGATCAGCGTGTGACGCCG